>PVMS01086096.1_pt1 | contig 18385 bp, 19 predicted proteins | sample 1853461 | NCBI WGS metagenome assembly PVMS01 (sample SAMN08582032, study PRJNA380276) | Marine sediment metagenome, whole genome shotgun sequencing project. | isolation source: ocean sediment barecode stripped | collected 2017 | reverse complement strand
TACCGGATGGGACGGGGCGCTACGCCGGATGCCGGTCAAGAACTCCTCGATCGCGTCGAGCGCAAATTCGGGATGCTCCCATATGAACGGTCCGTCGGAACCGGGAAGCTCCACCACTCGAGCTCCGGCAACGTGGTCCGCGATGTACTAGGCGTGAGTAAAAGGAATGGATGAGAACCCGCTGCGGTGAAGAACGAGTGTTGGCAATCGGATAGCAGAAAGCAGTGGTCGGGAATCGACTTCGAACCAGGCGCGGAAGTATGCGGCGGCCGCCGTCGGGCTGATGGTCATCCTCTGCACCTTGGCAAACCACGCCAGGAAGCGAGCAGCGAGCACGAGCGGGTACGCAACCCGACGTTCTTCGACTACAAGATCCCGGCGGCGCCCGATCTGCCGCGGATCCGGGCGATCCTCGTCGACTCATACGAACCCACCGGTCCGATGGGTGCCAAATCGATCGCCGAGATCGGAATCAACGCCCCCATTCCGACGATCGCCAACGCCATCTACGACGCGGTCGGGGTACGCCTGCACACGACGCCGTTCACGCCCGAGCGGGTGTTGGATGCCCTCGAGGGCATCCAACAGGACGCGTGGTGAACGTCGGCGATTCGGCCCCGGCCTCTTGCATCAGGCCGATCGCTTCCCGTTAGGCTCCGTGGTGCAGGAGCGATCCGCCGGTGAGGAACGAGCGAAGAGAGCTATGAGCATCGAGCAGCAGCTGGGAGCCGTCTTTGTCGACCGGGTGACGGCCGAGACGGCGGTCGAGGACTTGCGGCGACTGGGTCTAGCCGATGAGCACCTGGGGATCGCGGTGTATGAGTCGGATTCCTACGTGTTCGAGGAGGACGCGGACGCCGACGTGGCCCGCGGCATCGAGAAGGGCATCGTCATCGGGGCACCCATTGGAGCGGTTGCCGGGATGACGATCTTGGCGCTCGTGATTCCCGGGGTGGGGATCCTGGGTGTGGGCGGGATCTTGGCGGCGGGGGGGATCAGCGGAGCGTTGGCAGGAACCTTTTTGGGCGCCTTCCTTGGGCTTGCCTCCGAGGAACACGTGCTGGATGAGGAGTGGGATTGGGAGCGTGTTCCGCTCCAGACAGGGCAGGTGCTGGTGGTGGTCGCCGGTCATGGTCATCCCGAGGAAGTGGCAGATGTCCTCCAACGTCACGGTGGTCACCTCATGGCCAAACCCCCGCATCTGGATTGAATCGGTTCTCCCCACGACCACGACAAACGCCGGTGTGTGGCTCCTGCGACCTAGAGCATGCGGCCGGGAATGTCCTTGCGGCTGGGGAGGAACACCCCCGGGAGCGGTCTGGTACGGATGCGAGCGTCGACTACGACGACGACGCCTTTGCCAGGTGGGAATACCATCACCGGATTGAGATCCATCTCGGCCACTTCGGGATGATTCTCAACGAGCACCGAGACGCGCAGGACGAGCTCTTCGAGAGCACCCACATCACCGCCAGCCTCACCGCGGTACCCGGTGAGTAGCTCAGCCGAGCGCACCTCGGACAGCATCTCCCGCGCATCGACGTCCGTGAGGGGATTGATCCGGAACGATACGTCTCGCATCAGCTCGACGAAGATTCCGCCGAGGCCGAACACTATGAAGGGACCGAACAGGGGGTCTTCGGTCATGCCAACGATGACCTCGTGGGCATGACCGAGGAACTCCTGGATCACGGCCCCGTCGGCGTTCTCTGCGACGGAGGTGACCTGCCGATAGGCGGCGCGCACCTCCTCGTTACCGCTCACGTCGAGTACGACTCCGCCCACGTCTGACTTGTGTATCACGCTTGGCGAGACCACCTTGACCGCGACCGGCCTTCCGATCGCTGCGGCGGCTTCGGCGGCTTCGTCTTCGCTGTGGATCGTCACGGCACGGGCGGTGGGGATCCCATACAAGGCAAGCAGCCGGTCGACTTCGGAGGCGTCGAGCCAGCCGCCTCCAGGGCCGCGCCCGGCTATGGCTCCGCGCAGGATCCCCTCTGCGCCCGACCGGTCGATATCCGGGTACCGCACGTATTCGCCTTCCGGCTTGTTGCACCACTCCTGATACCGAACGGCCTTGGCGAGGGCCCGGGCCGCCGACTCCGGGTACGGATACACCGGCACCTTCGCGGCGCTTCTGGAGAGCTCATCTGTGGCCTCGGTTGATCCCATGAGCACCCCGAGCACCGTCTTGTCCGTCGGATGCCCCTCCACGGCGTCTCGCACCGCGAGGACGACGTTCCGGGTCCCCTCCGGAGCGGTGGGGATGAAGATGACGATGACGGAGTCGATCTCGTCGCTGTCCAGGAGCACCGACAGGCATGAGCGGAATTCGTCCGGTCCGGCCGATGCGATCATGTCGACCGGGTTGGCGGTTGTGGCTGCGGGTGGCAGGTGTTCGGCGAGCTGGCTCTGCAAGCTGGCGGAAAGCTCAGGCAGTTCGAGGTCGAGACCCTCGAGTGCGTCGGCGGCGAGAATGGCGGGTCCGCCGGCGTTGCTGAGCACGGCGACTCGGCACCCACCGGGGAGAGGCTGGTTGGCGAGTAACGCGGTGACGTCGAAGAGTTCGTGGAGGGTATCGGTTCGGATCACACCGGATTGGTGGAACAGGGCATCAACAGCGACATCGAGGCTCGCCAACGAGCCGGTATGGCTGGCCGCGGCCCGGGCGCCGGAGGACGAGCGGCCGGCTTTGACAACGATGATGGGTTTGGTGCGACTGACCCGCCGGGCGAGGCGCCCGAAGCGGCCGGGGTTACCGAAGGACTCCACGTAGAGCACGATGACGTCGCTGGCCGGGTCGTCCTCCCAGTAGCTGAGAAGGTCGTTGGGGGATACGTCGGCGCGGTTGCCCAGGGACACAAAGGTCGAGATGCCAATGTTGAGCTCGGCGGCCTGCTGCAGAATAGCGAGCCCCAGGGCTCCGCTCTGACTCGACATCGCCACGTTGCCGTTGGGCGGAAAGGTCGGACCGAACTGGCCGTTCAAGTTGACTCTGGTGTCGGTGTTGAGCACGCCCATGCAGTTCGGTCCGACCAGGCGCATCCCGTGTCGACGCGCCGTGGCGACCGAGTTCTGCTCGAGGGAGGACCCGCCTTCGTCCAATTCGCCGAAACCGGCCGAGATGACTACCACACCCTTGACACCCTTCTGGCCGCACTCCTCGAGTACATCGGGCACTACGGGTGCCGGGACTACGACGAAGGCGAGGTCGATCGGATCAGGAATGTCGAGGATCGATGGGAACGCCTTGACGGCGTGTACGAACGGAGCATTCGGGTTGACCGGGTAGAGGGGCCCGATGAAGCCCTGCACCAGGAGATTGCGGAAGAGGCGACCACCGATGGAGTGGTCGTCGCGGCTGGCACCGATCACTGCCACCGATGTCGGGTAGAGGATCGACATGAGCGATGCGGTGACCGCTCGCTTTTCGTGCTCCCACTCCGCCTCCCGCGCTTCGAGTGAGTATTCGATGGGGAACTCGACCCGGTAGATGGCCTCGTCGAGCTGGCGGGTGAGCTTGTAGCCCGAGTTGCGGAAGAGCCGAAGCATGGCGCGGTTGTCGGCGAGGACGAACGCCTCGAACTCGGTGATGCCTCGCAGTCGGCCGTAGACGGTGAGAAGCTGGAGCAGGTGCGAACCGACGCCGCGACCTTGGTAGTCGTCCTGGACCAGGAAGGCAACCTCGGCGACCTTGTGGTCCTCGTCACTCCTCTCCGGTAGCACGTCGTAGCGGCCTACAGCCACCATGTGGTCTTCATGGATGGCGATGAAGGCCATGCGGTCGTCATAGTCGACCGTGGTGAAATACCGGAGCTCCTCGGGACCCAGATCCGCTTTCATCCGGAAGAACCGGAAGTAGGCGCTCTCCGGGCCGACCCCCTGAAAGAACTGCCGCTCCCGGTCGGCATCCTCGGGACGAATGGGCCGGAAGTGGATGACCCGCCCATCCTTGAGCAGGGCATCGAACTCGAACTCCTTCGGGTATTCCACCTTGGTCCTTCTGCGCATCCCTCACGTTGAATGGCGTCGACATCCTGATCGCCGGTGTGTCCACCTCCTGGCTGTGTCTCTGCGGCCTCTCATGCAGCGGATTCGAACTGGTTGAGGGCCTCGTAGGCTTCGGCCCCGTACATCAACGCAGGACCGCCCCCCATGAAGACGGCGACACCGATCGTTTCGCCGATCTGATCTCTCGTAGCGCCTGCGTTGAGCGCGTCGTGCACGTGATACGCGATGCAGCCATCACACCGAACGGCAACCGCGATAGCGAGCGCGATCAGTTCCTTCGTGCGCACGGACAGGGCGCCGTCGGCTACTGCGCTCTGGTGGAGCGCACCGAATCCACTCATCGTGGCCGGGATGTCGCCGCCGAGCTTGCGGAGCAGATGCTGAAGCTGTTCGTACAGCTGTGGATAGTCCTTGTCCATGGCTCTCCTCTGGTGGGTATCGGGTGCTCACTCAACGCGGGGCCGATTCTCCGGCTGCGGGACGCCGCTCCAGCACATCCGCTGATCCTGCCTTGCGAACGGAGAGATCACGGATGGGTCGCTCGTCGAGGCCCCAGTTGACGGCGTACACCTGGTCGATGTCGCCTTCCCGACCCAACCCACATCTTGCGGCGCTCAAAGCGGAATCGGCCATCGTGTTTCGCACCTCTCTGTCGACACTATCGAGGGGATGGAAACACCGTCAGAGGTCTGCGACCCTATCCCTCAACACGGCCACGTGACCGGCGCCGGCTTCCGCGTAGACACCTCGAAGATCGCCTCTCCGACATCCGGCCGCAGAGGCCCGTGGAAGCCGGAGTCGTGTGTGAGCTCGGTCGAGCCACTCTTCTTGTGGTTGAGGAGCGATGTGCTCCAGGCCACCACCAGCATGAGCGCGGAATGGGCGCGGAATGGCAAGGTTCGATCGGGCAAAGCCTCTCAGGAGGCCGTGTCGGCGGAGCTCCACCGCGAATTTCGGCTGCGACGGGTCCCTCTCAGACGGGGATGCGGTCGCGATGTCTTCAGCCGTCGTTGTCATCCTGGGTTCGAGTCAGCGCCGGTACCCGTCAGGAGCTCAACAGTTCCGAGTAGCGTCTTGCCACCGTCGCGCGGTACTCGTCGTTCAACGTCTCGAGCCGCTGGAGAACAACACTCATCTGGCTCAGATCCTGTGCCTCCTGCGCTGTGTGGAGCTCATCGCTGCTCGCCTCCCATTTCGCCACGAGCTTTGTCAACTCGCTTTGGGCAGTCTCGTCGGGGAAACTCCGGCGGAGCGTTTCATCCTCGAATACATCGAGAGCTCTCGCCTCGTCGCGGATCAGATCGAACGACTCCATGACCTCAGCGACGTGAGCATCGGGCAGCGGTTCAGGGACGCCCTTGAGTCGGTCGAACACCTCCATTTTGTACCGCTCGGCGATACGGAGCCGGTTGAAGACGGGCCCGCCCACCTTCGCGGGCGCGATCTCCTCGGTGAGCATGACGACCGCCGCCACTGGTCGAGTGCCCTGCTTGTCGAGGCGGTAGAGTTCCGGCCGGAAGATGCGCGCACCATCATGGGCACGGAACGTCTGTGTCGTAGTCGCCGAAATGCGCCCCGCGCAAGCATCGCAGAACACGTGATCCAACTCCGCGAGCCAACGTTCCTTGGCATCCGTGTGCTCTTGAACCAGCTCCTCCCATGTCGTCCGCCCGGGAAGGCGACCGAACACACGCATCGTCGCCTCTGACCCCTCGACCCTCGACTCGGGAGGGATCCCTTCGCAGTCCGTCTCGCAGTCACCAATGTCTCCCGGCAGCTCCAGGAACAAGCGGTGGCAGGCGTAGTAGGGCTGGATGTTGCCCACGAAGTGGTCACAGATCGCTTGGGCGGCTCGTTCAATGCTGTCCTTGCCGACGTTCGCGTTGAGTGGCTTCTCCCTGCGGGTGATATCTGTGGTGGTGAACAACTTCTCGATGAAGTTCGACACGTCCGCAACCGATGCCGGTACGCCCTGGATCGCCATGAGCGGACTGGGTGGACCGTGCTCGGGGCTGTACATGCAGACAACAGGCTCGTCCTTCTCCTGATCGAGTTTCGTGAAGAGTCCGGCCTCGTAGAGGCACCAGTCCCACTTCCGGGTTGGCTCCGTGAAAAGCAGGAGAAGCAGGTCGCTGTCTCTGAGTTCTTGACGCAGCACGGCCTTCCAGTCTTCACCCGCAGCGATGCTTTCTCCCGAGATGAAGAAATCCAGGTCACCGGAGAACTGGCTGAGAGCTGTCTTCACCGCGACCGCGATCTCCTGATCCTCCTCCTTGTGGCTGATGAAGATCCGGTACTCATCCATGCAAATCACCCCTCATCGAGGACCGGGCCACGTAACTCTCGGCCGTACGACCAGGCCATGTCTCTGTACCCCGCGCTTCGAACGCACGCGCCTCATATTCACACTATTCGACGGTGTCGAGGGAACCAGTGCCAGAAGGCCCAACTCCGCCGCCACGCTCGTTCACCTGCCGCAACTCTTTGACCTCCCGGCGCAAAGCCGAGTCGGGGGAGCGCTTTGCATCCACGAGAGACGTGGCGTCCTCTCGGTCCCTGGGGGGCATTCCGCTCGCCAGGAGGTCTTGGGTGCGCCGGTGCACGAGCGCGGTCGGTGATCCGTCCGGTAATCCGTCGAGGACTTCCCGCAGCGTCGTCACGACCGCCCCGGCGCCGATGCCGAGGCGCGGGGACGGGTCGATTCCGTCGAGCACGAGGTTGGCGACGAGGAGTTCGACGGCAAGGACCTCTTCGAGGACATCGAGCGACTCGTCGGTTCGCTGCACCGCTTCGGGAGCGTTGGTGGCGTGATCCTCGACCCCGAAGTCGAGAGGAGGCACGTCGAGCGTCACCGGATCGGCCAGGCTTCGAAGCCGGGTAGAGCGGGCCGCGGCCGCGTAACGCAACAAGAGACCGGCCATTTCGGGCGCAACCGGCATCAGCTCGTCCGGATCGAGGTCCGGGGTTTCACCGACGTAGCCGTCCCAGAGGTGCCCGAGGCGCCGTTCCGAGAGCTGGCCGACGTGGGCGACCGCCGGGCGCAGCGCGTCGATGGAAAGGGCAACGAGCATCGGGTGGAAGTTCCCGTTGCTGATGAGCCTGCCCTCCTCGATGGAGACGAGCGGGTTGTCGCTTCGTGCGTTGAGTTCGGCGGCGAGTGCATCCGCAGCGAACGCCAGCGTATCTCGGCAGGCGCCGTGCACCTGCGGGACGACACGAAACGCCAGGGGGTCCTGAACCGAGACCTCGGCACCCGGCCCACACCGATCGCTGCCTTCGAGCAACCATCGGATGCGACGGGAGGTTTCGGTTTGCCCTCGACCCGACTTCGCCCGAGCGACCGAAGCCTCCACGATCGACGGGTTACCGCCGAAGGCCTCCATGGATACTGCAGCTACAGCATCCGCCTCGTCGATCACGTCGAGTGCTCTCTGCAGGACCAGGGCTCCGCGGCCGATCGTCACGCCATTGGCGGACACCATGGCGAGAGCGTCCTTGGGCTCCATGGCGAGCGGCGTGATCTTCGCCGCACGCATGGCAGCGGGCCCGTCCATCTCCTCACCATCGAGCTCAGCGCGGCCGGCGCCGATCGCAACCATGGCGATCGCAGCCATGTGACCCAGATCCGCCGCACCCACCGACGCGAACTCCGGTATCACGGGGTGTACACCAGCGTTGAGCATCGCTTCGAGCGTGGTCGCCGCGGCGACCGTCGCACCCGAACCGCCTCGAGCCATCCCGTTGAGGCGCGCCGCCATGGCCGCCCGCACCACCTCCTTCGGTAGCGGGTTTCCCATTGAACCGTCGTGCATTGCGACGATGATCGGCTGCAGCGAACGCAGCTCTGAATGGGGGAGCCGTCGGTTGCGGGCGTGCCCCAGGCCGGTGTTCAAACCGTAGACGAGCTCATCCCCATCGAGGGCCGCTTCGACGACCCGCCGCGCGGCGCGGATCCGCTCGATCGCCTCGTCCGACAGGAGGACCCCGGCTCCCCGGGCGATCGCGCTCAACTCCTCGAGGGACATCGGCTCCCGGGAGATCACGACCGTTTGCGCTTCGGGATCGTTCACCGCACATCACCGCCACTGCCGCTCGAGGCTGCACCTCCTCGGAACCTAGCGGATGTGCATGAGGCGACGACCGCAATGGGCGCGGGAGGGCGCGAAACGACGGGAAATCAGTACAAGACACAGAAGCGTCACCCAGACCCTTGTCGTACAGGGTGTTCTCGCGCTTTCCCGGGTCGACGCAATGACCGATTCTGTAACCGCACGAGAATGCGCACCAAGGACCAACGCCGCCTAGCTCTCGCACCACTCCTTGAAGCGGCTGAGGCCTTCTTGGATGTCGTCGACGTCGATGCCCGAGTAGGCGAAGCGGATGTAGCGGCCCGTTTCGTCGGGGCCCGGTCGTCCGAAATGCAGCCGGTTGCAGAACGAGACACCTGTGGCGTGCAGGGCGGCTCTCCGGTATTCCTCGTAGTCGTCGATGCCTTTGTTGCGCATCGATTCGGTCACGTTCGGCCACAGGTAGAAGGTCGCATCGGGCCGGTAGCAGTCGATCCCTGCGATGTCGTTGAGGGCATCGACGGCAACGTCGCGGCGTTCCCGAAGGGTGTCGAGGATGGCCAGCACCTCGCTCTGATCGCCGTCGAGCCCGGCGAGGGCGCCGTACTGGATGAAGTGGTTCGAGCACGACTCGTCGTTCACGTTGATCTTGGCGATCACGTCGACGACCTCCCGCGGTCCGATCGAGGCGCCGAGCCGCCACCCGGTCATCGCGAACTTCTTCGAGAACGTGTAGAGGATCACGCTGCGCTCGGCCATCCCGGGTTGTTCGACGAAGGAGGTGCTCTTGCCCGCGTAGCGCATGTCGAAGTAGGCCTCGTCGCACAGCACGGAGAGATCGTGTTCCCGAACCAACTCGGCGAGACGCTCGTGCTCGGCGATGGAGCACTCCGCGCCCATGGGGTTCTGGAGGTCGTTGAGGATCAACAACCGTGTCTTGTCGCTGAGGTTCCGTTCGATCGAATCGAAGTCGATTTCGAAGTTGTCGGGGCCTTCGACATAGGTGTAGGGGACGGCGACCCCACCGTGGAACTCGATCTGGGATTCGTAGATCGGGTAGCCCGGATTGGGGTACAGCACCTCATCACCGGGGTTCATCAACGTCATGATGAACTTGCCGATCGTCGGCTTGCCTCCCGGTTGGACCACGACGTTCTCCATCGCGTATTCGACCCCGTGTGAGGCGGACACGTTCGCGGCGATCGCCTCGCGCAGCTGCGGGATCCCTGCGTTCGGACAGTACCCGGTCTTGCCGTCGCTGATGGCTTGCACAGCGCCGTCGACCACGGTCGAGGGCGTTGGCAGGTTCAGGTCTCCCAGGTGGAACGGGAAGACGCGGTTACCCACTCCGGCGAAGGCGGCGGCCTCGGCGGACACCGCGAAGGCCGTCTCCGTTCCCAGGTGATCGATCCGATCGGCGATGCGCATGTCTGTCATTCCCTTCTATTCCAGACCCAATTCGGCGGCATTGACGATGTTCGGTGCGGCTTGCGGCACATCACCGCTCAGGAACGGCAGTACGTCGTCCGATTTCCACAACGGGTAGCCCTGGAGGACGGCGGCCACATTCGCGGCGGCCAGGGTGGCCATCCCCTGGCGGGTCCAACCCGTTGCAGAAGCGATGTGCGGCACGATCACGACGTTGTCGAGTTCCGCAAGTCCCGGCTTCATCGCCGGTTCGTCTTCGAAGACATCGAGACCGACCTTGAAATCGGGATGGGTCCGGCAATGGTCCACGAGGGCAGCCTCGTCGATCACCGGACCGCGGCTCGAGTTCACGAGGACGGCGTCGGGTTTCATCAAGCCCAGCCGTTCCGAGTTGATCATGTGCCGCGTGCTCTCGTCGAGGGCCGTATGGAGGCTCACGACGTTCGCCTCGCGGAGGACGTCCTCGATCGAGTCCAGGCGCCGACAGGTGACCGGAGGCTCTCCGTGTTCGACGAGGAACGCGGAGTAGTCGGTGATGAACCGCTCGAGAGCCTCGTTCGGGTAGGGGTCGAAATAGACGAGGTTCATCTTGTGGCCCTCGACCATCATCCGCCCATAGGCGGCACCGATGCGTCCCGCACCGATCACCCCCACGGTGGCCCCGTGGAGGCGCTGACCCATGAACAGCGTGGGGAGCCAACCCTCGTACTCGCCACCGCGCATGAAGCCATCGGCAGCGACGACGTTCCGACCGGCAGCGAACGTGAGCGCCACAGCCATCTCAGCCGTCGTCTCCGTCAACACACCGGGGGTGTTCCCAACCGGAATACCGTGCCGCGTGGCGCCGGGCACGTCGACGTTGTCGTAGCCCACCGCGTAATTGCTGTAGGCCCGGCCTCCCGCGGCGGAGAGCGCTCCGAACAGGTCGGCATCCCAGTCCTCGGTGAGTTGGCCGATCGCCCCGTCGCACCGAGAGCCGATGTGCTCGGTGATCTCATCGTGGCTCAGTACTGCAGGGGATTCACAAACTTCGACCCGGCAGTCGGCGGCTTCGAGGATCCTCAGCCACCGCTCTCCCGGGAGTTCCTTGGTGACGATGACCCGACGGGTTCCCTCCGGGTTATATGTACTCCACTCCTTCGCCATCAGTCCTCCCGCCTCCTCGCGCGATCTGTCGCTTCGGTGTCGCCACTCGGCCGTGCTCGAGGGTCACCTTGACCGCTCGAATCGCGTGGCCGCGTCCACGCCTCGGCCTCCGACGGCATGCCGGCCCCTTCGGCAACACAGAGTACTCGTCGTGAGCGACGCGTCCCATGAGCGACCAACGTGTCCCACCGCCGGCCGGGAACCGCTCGGCCGCATGGTACGGGCGTGGAGTCCAGAACCCGGAACGGGTGTGTGCTAAAGTTATCACATGCGTCTGCACATAGCGCTCGACGATGACCTCGTCGCCGAACTCGATCACCGTGCCGGTCCTCGGCGACGCAGTGCGTTCATCGCCGAGCTGATTCGGCGTGGTCTCGAAGACGAACGGCGTTGGGCCGACATCGAAGGGGCTCTCGGGCAACTCGCGGACCACGGTCACGACTGGGACAGCGATCCTGCGACTTGGGTCCGCCGGCAGCGTGCCGAAGACACGCGCCGGGTCGGGTGACCGGCCGTGGCTCGCCTGTTGCTCGACTCGACGGTGCTCATCGATGCGCTCCGCGGTCGACCAGCGGCCGAGCGACTCATCGAGCTCCGAAGGACCGGCACAGAGCCATGGATCTGTGCGATCTCAGTCGAAGAGATCTGGCGTGGACTCCGACCCGACGAGGATTCCGTTGTCCGGCGGCTCGTGAACGGGCTCCGCTTGGCACCACTGGGAGTGGCCGAGGGCATCCGCGCCGGCAACTGGCGACGAGCGTTCGCCCAGCAGGGCGTCACCCTTCACCCGGCGAACTGTCTGATCGCAGCGGCCGCGGTTGGGATCGGGGCGAGCCTGGCGACCGCCAATGTCTCCGATTTCCCCATGAAGGAGCTCTCGGTCGACAGCTGGCCGACCGAATAGGGGGAAGGCGACCGCGATGGAGAATACCCCAGACACAACGGAGGAGACCTCGATGAAGGCGATCGTCCAGCACAAGTACGGCCCACCTGATGATGTCCTGGCGCTCACCGAGATCGATAGGCCCGTGGTCGACGATGGCGACGTGCTGGTGCGAATTCATGCGGCGTCCATCCATATCGGCGACTACTACGGCATCACAGGCGTTCCGTATGTGATGCGCCCGGTGTTCTCACTGAGCAGGGCAAAGAATCGTGTTCCAGGAACGGATATCGCCGGGACGGTCGAAGCGGTCGGCAAGAGCGTGAACCAGCTCCGACCAGGTGACGAGGTCTTCGGCTGGTGCAAGGGTGCCTTCGCCGAGTATGCGGCTGTTTCCGAAGACGCGCTGGCGCCGAAGCCGGCCAACTTCACGTTCGAGCAGGCCGCGGCCGTCGGAGTGTCCGCGTTCACCGCCCTCCAGGGTCTCCGTGATCAGGGGAAGGTCCAGTCGGAGCAGAAGGTCTTGATCACCGGTGCGTCGGGCGGCGTAGGCACGTTCGCCGTGCAGATCGCCAAGTCGTTCGGCGCCGACGTGACCGGCGTCTGCAGCACGAGGAACGTGGACATGGTCCGATCGATCGGCGCCGACCAGGTCATCGACTACACCCAAGAGGACTTCACCCAGAGCGGACAGCGTTACGACCTCATCCTCGACAACGTGGGCAACCATTCGCTGCCAGACACCAGGGGCGCGCTCACCCCCGAGGGGATGCTGTTAGCCAACGGCGCACCCGTGAGCGGCTGGATCGGGGGCCTGAGCCACTTCTTCACGGCGTTCGTGTCTTCGGTCTTCGTGCCCCAACAGGGGCGCCCGTTCGTCTCGATGCCGAACCAGGAGGACCTGGCCACGCTTCAGGAACTCGCTGAATCCGGGAAGATCACACCGGTCATCGACCGAACGTACCCGCTGAACGAGACCCCCGAGGCGATCGGTCATGTCGGAGAAGGACACGCCCAAGGAACGACCATCATCACCGTGTGAAGCGTTCCGCCACCGCTCAGACCGCCGACCCCCGAGACAACCGTCGGATTCACAGAGCCCTTGCGTCATGCAGGCGACCACTCCATCCCGCCCTGCCTTCCGAAGTGCCTGTCGTGCGCAGCCGCGCGTCGCGATCAATTGCTGTCGCTCGGTAGGTCGGCGCTCTGTCAGGGTTCGATACGGCGAACGGATCTGACGCGGTCGATACTCCGATCGAAAGAGATGATGTCGTGTACCGCGGTGGCCTCGGCAGACGCCACGAGGTATGCGTCGGCGAAATCGATCCGTTGGGTCTCGAACACTTCGAGCGACCGGAGGAGAAGAGCGGGATCCAGCGTCCGGATCGGAGCAAACGCGATTATCGAGCGCACCAACCCGGCCACTTCTTCGGTGGGAAGCTCGTAGAAGGACTCGAGCACGTAGACAACCTCGGCGACGATGAGGTCGGGCAGGAGTAACTCGTCCGCTTCGGCCAGGAACGCCGTCGCACGTGCTGCTTGGCCTGGAGGATCGCCGGTCAGATGCCGAATCAGAACGTTCGTGTCGACGAATGCCGTCACCGCCGGGCCTGAGCACGGGCCCACCGGGTGCTGCGACGCACATCCTGCCATGCCGTGCCTCGCTTGGCGGCCGGTACGTCCACCGCGCCGGCCAGGTCCATGAGGCTGGGGGTTCTAGCGAGGAGAGCACGGTGCTGCTCCACCCTGAACACGACCTGGTCACCTTCGGCGATGCCCAGAGCTTCCCGGACTGCTTTCGGGATAGTGATCTGGCCCTTCGATGTGACCTTGGCTGCGACGTCCACGCGTGTAGCTCCTTACTGCGATGCCTAAGTAAGGATATCATGTGTGTCTGGAGAACTCCAGAGACCGGCGCTCCTCTGTCCCGTCGGGGTCCCGTACAGCGTCGGAACCAACGGACCGCGGAGGAACCGGTTGGGCCCCGCCCGACTCCCTTGTGGTAGGTATCGTTGCGCTGTTTCTTGCTCTCGGAGATCGGCGGGCGTGATGGGGTCTCAACGCTTCATCAGCCTGCCGTACCGTTCGTCGACTGCTGCTGCTGCGCTGCTCGCCGAGCCATCCAGTGACGATAGGCGTTGACACGTCGGGCGATGAGTTGGTCAAGGTCGCCCCGTGGTAGGCCATCCGCCTCTAGACGACCAACGGCCTATGAGCGAGGCTCTGAGAGAACCCATCCCGAGGAGGCAAACATGTGGAAACGAATCGCAGGGATACTCGGCGGACTGTTGTTCGCGCTCCTCGCTCTCGGAACCGTCTTCCTGGTGTCGATGCGGACGAAGTTCCCGCCTGTGCTCACGGCCGTCCGCCGGATGAATCGTGCCGTGTGGAATCCGCAAGCCTTGAAGACAGCCGGTGAGCCTGGAGCTACAGCTTCGGTGATCCGGCATGTCGGTCGAACCTCCGGAACTCCCTACGAGACTCCCATCGGTCCCTACACCGCCGACGAGGGATTCGTCATCGCGTTGCCATACGGGTCGAGTCCGGACTGGCTGAAGAACGTGCTGGCGGCAGGCTCCGCGCTCATCGTCCATGAAGGGAACACCTACCGAGTGGACCGTCCAGAGTTGATCCCGAGTGCGGTTGCCCTCGTGCATGTTCCCCGCTCGGAGCAGCGGAGTCTTCGTTTGTTCGGAGTCGATGAATTCCTCCGCGTTCGACGGGTGGAGTCGCAGGAACCGCAAGGACCGACCGCCGAACCTGTGTGACCCGCTGTATGCGGACGCGCGGAGAGGTGAGTGCGATTGGTCTTTGGATCGCGGGTCGGCAGGCTCAGACCCCCTCCGGCTGGGGTCGGACTCCCCCCAACGGTCGCTGCGCTCCCGGGGGGAGAACGGAGAGAGCGCACCCACCATTTCCTCCCCTCGCGAGCGAAGCGAGTGTTGGGGGAGCTGAATCCGGCCGGCTTGGAGGCCGGAGACGGAGGGGGCCGTCTGGACCCGCCCACAACGGCAGTCTCGACGGAACCTTCAGGCTTTGGTCTCGGCGAGCATCAGGTTCGCGTAGTAAACGGTCCAGGCTTCGTCTGATCCGTCCGCGTCCTGTTCCTTCTGGGCTTTACACAGGAGATAGACGATCTCGCTCCGTGTGATCGGGCGTCCGAGTCCGTCACCGAGGAGGGTTTGGAGATGGCCCGAGTACCAACTTGCCCACTCGGGGTCGGTGCCGTCCGTCGCTGCATATGCCGCATGGTGTGCGTCACCGGTCCGCTTCAAGAGGTCGGCGAGCTGATCGGCGGAGATCCGTGAACTGGACATGTGCGACGATCGTAACGCTGCATACCCCCGCCCGCAATGGACGCTTGAGGGGTTCGCCGGTCGTGGTCTCGCTGCGCAGGTTGGTTCGCCCCTGCGGGTGGGGGGAATACGAATACCGCCGGCGGCTTCCGTTCGCCAGGATGGGTGCCACTCAGCGAGCGACCTTGAGGGCGCGTGCCGAGCCGTGGGGGGTTGTGTAGATCCGGCTAGGAGGAGAGGTAACGGAATGTTGAAGCAATATTCGTCGCGAGCGGCGCGGAGAAGTCTCTGGGTCGTCATGAGCGTGATGGCGCTCCTGGTGGCCATGGCGGTGCCCGTAACGGCCAAGCCCGAACCGGCTGGGTTCCTGACCGACCAGGACCCCTTCATCACGCTCGATCCCGCGCTCCCGAGTGGGGCCGAGGTCACCGCGCTCATCTCCGTGGGTGAGGTGGTCGACGGGATCATGTTCGAAGGCCTCCCCGACGGGATCGGCCTCCGACCGGGACCGGACAAACACACGGTGGAGGCTTTCGTCGCGCACGAGCAGACCATCGTGCCCTTCTTCGGGTCCCGCGACTTCCAGGAAGCTTCCGTCACGTCTTGGGTGCTGGGCACGAAGTCGGGTCCGGGACGGCAGGGGTCGATCCTCGGTTCAGACGAACCCATCGGGCCCGAAGCGGGTTTCCTCCGGTTCTGTTCCGCCTCGATGGCGGGACCGGCAGAGGGCCTCTCGACCTACACGTTCTTCACCGGTGAGGAGACCAACGACGCCGGCCTTGCCGTGCCTTCGGGCGCAACCTACGGAGCGGACACGTTCCCCGGAGACGGGACTCGCCAGGGCGGATTCGCGGTGGCGCTCGACACGGACACGGGCGATTTCACCAGCGTCGCCGGAATGGGTCGCCTCAACCACGAGAACACGATCGTGGTCCCAGGCGCCTGGGACGGACATGCGCTGCTCACGACGGACGACACGTTCAACGCACCATCGGCGCAGCTCTACCTGTACCTGGCGGACACCGAAGCCGACATCTTCAACGACAACGGCAGTCTGTACGCCTTCCGGGTGACCGACGCCAACGGGGCACCGGTCAACGCGGCCGATCCGTTCAACAACGCGAACGACTACCTCGACCTTGCGGTCGGAGACGAATTCGCGGGCGAGTTCATCCCGGTTCCCGATGACGTGGCCGCCGGCACGACGAAGGACCTCCCCCAGGACGCGTTGGAGAACTGGTCCAACGAGAACAACGTGTTCCAGGCGATCCGGCTCGAGGACCTGGCCTACGACAAGAACGATCCCAGGATCGTCTACGTGGCCGATACCGGCCGGACCCGCGTGGTCCCCGATTCCGCGACCGGACGGATGATGCGCGGTCCCAGCGGCACCGTAGGTCAGGCCGACAACGGCCGGATCTTCAGGTTCGTGCTCAACGCGGACGACCCGAAGGTGGTCGACAGCGTGACCGTGCTTGCCGATGGCGACGCCGAGGGCACGGACGCCTACGTGCCGTTCGTCAACCCGGACAACATCGACACGAGCAAGAAGAGCCTCATGGTGCAGGAGGACCACAGCGACGCCAAGATCTGGCAGCTTCGGTTCAACCAGGGCTCGTGGCGGGTCGTTGCGACCGTCAACGATCCCCGCGGTGAGTCGAGTGGCATCGTCGACGCTTCCGAATGGTTGGGCGGTGGACGCTGGCTCCTCGACGTGCAGGCCCACGGCAACAACGTGGACGAGGAGGTCGTGGACGGCGTCACCTTCAAGCGCGAGGACGGGCAGTTGATGCTGCTCAAGGTCCCCGGTTCCTGATCGCCGAGGGAAGACACACCATGGGGCAGCCGGGACGACCCGGCTGCCCCATGGTCGCGGTTCGGACTCGGCCGGCCCACCTACGGGCTGGGTGGCGCGGTCGTTCGGCGGACTTCGGCGGTCGACGCGAGCCGTAGGACCTCGATCGCAGCCCACAACAGCAGTGCGTTGACGAACAGGATCAGAGGAATGACCTCGAGCCCGGCTTTGTCGACGAAGAGCCCGATGAGCCCCGGCAACACAGCTCCGCCGATGTTGGCCGCCGCGATCTCGAAGCCGACAACGGTCGCCGTCAAGGCTGCGCCGAAGCGACGCGGCGTCAGCAGAACCTCGAGGGGAAAGACGGGGCCGTGGGCGAACCCGGTGAAGACGAGGGCCGCCACCCCGACACCGGCCGACGGGTTCCACCAGAGCACGGCGATGCCTCCCACCGTGGCAGCCGTCGACCAGCGCAACACGGCATTCGGCTGGGCGCGGTCGCCGACGAAACCGAGGACGAATCGGGATGCGGTGAAGCCGCCCCAATAGGCCGCCACCGCGATCCCTCCTGCGACCTTCCCGATACCTCGCTGCTCCGTGAGAAGGGTGAAAGCCCATACACCCGCACCGGAGGCGACGCCGGCGTAGAGAAAGAAAACCGCCAGCGACCACACCAACACCGCAGACCGCAGCGACGGCACCCCGGCTTCACCATCACGCGTCGCGTCGCGCACATTGATGCGGCGTGCGAAGAGCCACAAGCCCGTGATGTAGAGACCTTCAGCGACCGCGAGGGTGGCGAAGCCGGCGCGCCACGAGGCACCGGTCGCGAGCAGCACGGTGATGAGCAGCGGGCCGCCCATGGCGCCGACTCCGAACGCGCCGTGGATGAAACCCATCGCCCGTGCGCCGCGGCGGATCGCGATGTACGTGTTGGTTGCGGCGTCGATGAACCCGCCGGACACTCCATAGACGAACGCCGCGATCAGGAAGCTCGGCCACGTCGCGGATGTCGCAAGCGCGGCGAGGCCGACTGCCGCCGTCACGGCGGCGAAGATCAAGAGCCGCGCGATACCGATCTTGGCCGCGAGCTTGCCGTTGGCCAGGGTCGAGAGGGTGTATCCCGCACCGAAGAACAACGTCACGTAGCCGAGCTCGGCCAGAGAACGGTCCAGGTCCTCGGCAACCGATGGCCAGGTCACGCCGAACGCCGTCAACCCCATGCCGAGCACCACGAAGCCGAATGCCAAGACGAGGAAGACGCGGTTGCGGTCGGTCACCGGACAGACGCTAGGCGCGCAGGGCGCGGGTTCATCCGGTCGGTAGGGTTGGCGGATGGAGTTTTTCGTTCTGGGGCCGCTCTTGGTGCGGTCCGACGGGGAAGCAGCGGTCGGGATCGGTGCTGCCAAGCCGCGGGCCGTGCTCGGGGTCCTGCTGGTGAATGTCAACCGGGTGGTGTCGGTCGATCGGCTTTTGGAGGAGGTGTGGGGCGACGACGTGCCGAAGGGCGGTGCCAAGACGCTGCGGTACCACGTCTCGACGCTGCGCGATGTGTTGTCGCCCGGCCGACGTCCCGGGGAGGAGGGGCCGGTCGCTACGGTGCCGAGCGGGTACGTTCTGCGTCTGGAAGCGGATCAGCTCGACGCGTGGAGGTTCGAGGCGCTGACCGGGGAGGGGAGCGCGGCGCTGGAACGGGGGCGTTTCGGTTTCGCGGGGGGAGCGGTTGGCCGAGGCGCTCGATCTGTGGCGTGGTGGAGCG
>PVMS01113110.1_pt1 | contig 18390 bp, 18 predicted proteins | sample 1853461 | NCBI WGS metagenome assembly PVMS01 (sample SAMN08582032, study PRJNA380276) | Marine sediment metagenome, whole genome shotgun sequencing project. | isolation source: ocean sediment barecode stripped | collected 2017 | reverse complement strand
ACCTCGATTAACTTCTGAATCTCTAATCAGAGAAGCCAGTAAATTCATAGCGATCGACAAAAAACTGCTGCTAAAAAAATAATTGGGGTCGAACCGAGGTTTTCTGTTTACGCCGATCGCTCTTGATTTCGACATTCCGCCCTTCACTTTTTAATCGCTTTTACGCGGGTAGACCATGTCTCCCCCCAGCCATATTGCAGCTTTCATGCAGGCGTGACACACGCTGAGTTCCATGCCGGCGACGAACAGGTCTGAATGAACCGGCGCCCAGCGATCAAGGAATACCTCACCGTTGTTCACTTTGTTCCAATACTCGACTTTCTGCTCGCGGACATCCGGCGGAAACTGCGGATTCTGGCTCAGGCGCTCGAGATCCGCGCCCTGGATGCGCAGCGGAACCCCTTCGGCGTTGCTGATGCGGTTTGCGTAGGTATTGAACCAGGCCTGTTCAGATAACTGGTTACAGTTCGGGCAAGTAAATTGCGTCAGTTTAAAAGAGGGCTCTATAGTGCTCTGGGTCACGGCATACCATCTGCAAGGCCAAATCAAGAGCTTCGAATTCTAACGAAAAAATGGGGTCGAACCGAGTTTTCCAGGCCGGCTATTTCGCCCAGGATCACGCGGCGGAGTTCGGCACGGACATGACCCTGTTTGAATGGATTTCGCAGTGGCAGCCACCGGGCTCGGACGAGCAGCTTTTGCGTGCCACGCTGGGCCGGATGCTGTTCTCGAGAGACGATAGCGAGAAGTCGGTGAAGGTGGTTTCCGGTGGCGAGGAAGGCCGGTTGCTGTTCGGCAAGCTGCTCCTGCAAAAACACAACGTGATGGTGATGGACCAACCGACGAACCCCCGCGATATGGAATCTATCGAGGCGTTGAACCTCGCGCTGGCAAACTATCCCGGCACGCTTATTTTTATCAGTCATGACCGGGAGTTCGTCGCGTCTCTGGCGACACGCATTATCGAACTGACGCCCGACGGGTCATCCATTACGCTAGCAGCTATGACGAATACCTGCGCACGCAGGTTGGGCGGGAGAATTCTAGAGTCGCTTGATCGGAAGAAAGGCTGTTCCGGTTCCCGCTAGTGGTCTGCATTCTCGATAATTAAGGTCACTGGCGCGTTCACCGTTGAAAGCAGTTTGGTATTGCCACCAATAGAACCGTAAGCATTGATTCCGAGCCCGGTGCGATGCTCGATTATGCTTGCTGGATCGTGAGCCAGGCCGATTAACGTTCCAAGCATTTCAGCCATGTAGGTTTCACCTTCGCCCTCACTATGAACTGAGCCGGTGTAAACCCATTCAGCCGAAATGCTGTTTTCGCCATCGAGCAACAACTTTGCAGCATCCACTTCTACGGGCTTGCCGTCGCGCTGAACAATGGCCGTTATTTGCACACGCGGGCCGATCACTTCTTCCTGATCGAACTGATAACGTGGCAATGTCACTTTCTCATTGTTCAATCCGATCAGGATACAGGCCAAATTGAATTCGGCTGCATTAGAGTCGAGTTCCAGCAGGCTTTCATATCCCTTCGTGCCTCCAAGCGTGACTGCCAGGTACTCGAGTGGAGGTTCCAGCCGCAACACTCTCCCGGATACCGTGAATTTCCCGGCGGCCTTGTCGACCGTAATCTTGCCAATCTTAAAACGTTCCCCGCCAAGCGCACTGACTTCCGGCTCCGTATCAGCCTTTTGCTCCTCATTCTGTGAGAATGTCGCACCCGGCAACACGAGCGTGAGCCAGCAAACGATATATATCGATCGCACGAGTACCATCGCCCCGTCAGGCCTTGAGGGCCGTCACCAACCGGTGGGGCAATGGCGGCGGAAACGTCTTGATTGTCACGTTTTCGAAGCCGGATTCCAACATCCATTCTGCCACTTGCTTATCCTCGTGAACTCCCCCATCGGGGGCCGTCAGCAACATATTGATACCAAACAATGCAGCGAACACCGGCTCAGCTCCACCCGCCTCGGTAAACACATCGCTGACGATCAGCGATCCTCCATCGATCAGGCTGTCCCGAGATCTGCCGATCAGGCTCTGGCAGGTCTCGGCGGTCTCGCGATGAAAGACGCCGGATATGAGCACCGCGTCGTTTTCGCCCGGAAATGGCGACGTATGATAGTTCCCCGGGAGCAGGTGAACGCGATCCAGGCATCCCATCGACTCGAGAATCTCGGTGGCAATCGCGGCCACTTCCGGAAGTTCCAGTACCTGTGAATGCAACTCGGGATAGCGCTGCACCAGCAGCGCAGAATAGGTTCCCGGTCCACCGCCAATATCGAGCAGTTTCCGCCGCCCCGAAAGATCAACCAACCCGATTAGCGCTCGAGCGATGCCGAGTGCGCGTTCGTGCATTCCGTATACAAAGTCTCGTGTTATTCTGGGGTCCTCGCCGAGATAGGTTTCGGGCGCCATGATCGGGCGATCCTCGCGCAGGGCTTGCTCGAGTTTCCCCCAAGTGTCGTACAGGTTGTCGCTGTAGCGGATCGCGTTTCCCATGTACGCAGGGCTGTCCTTTGTCAGGTAAGCCGTTGCAACCGGCGTATTGCGAAACCCTTGAGCATCCTCCACCAGCAATCCCAGGCCGGCGCAGGACTTGAGCAGGAGCCGAGTCGGGCGCGGCCGAGTTTCGATCGCCTCGGCGATGGCTTCGATCGTCATCGGTCCATCAGCGCAGGCATCGAATACGCCGATTCGATTGGCGGTCAGCAATACCTGGGCATCCCAGTAGGCTGTCGAGAGTCGAATAATGGGGGTCGGGTCGGGGCCAACGTTGGCCCGGCTTTTCGCGTTCACGAATGACCGTTCCCAGACCGTGGGTCACGATCGATGTCGCATTCGAGTTGCATATATGCGCAGCGGTGACACATGAATCCCTCCCAAATCTGCAGATCGTGTCGTTGCCGGATCTCGTGACAGGCTGAGTTCAGTTTCTCAAAATAATTACGCAGCGGATGCATATAGTCGGGGTGATGTTGTTGACCCACCGGCCAGAAGAGTGAATAAATCGGAATGATGCCGCGTGCGCACAGGTCTTCCGCGCCTTCGATCGCGAGATCCGCAGCTTGCTCCCAGCTCAATCCATACTCCGGTTCGAGCTCTATGCCCGCAACCATGGCCGTGTACACTCGACCACGTCCCCATAATCCGACCGCTCTCTCCAAAGACTCTATCCAGCGATCGTAGCCGACGAAACGATTTTTACCCGGGCATACCTTGGAAAACAGGGCTTCCGACCAGATTTCCAGATTGAAGCAAACGTTTTCCACGAGCTTTTCATCGAAAAACTGCTGCAGATTGTGGTCCGGGAGTGCGCCGGACCCAAGGGTCACGGGAATACGATCCGTGTTCACGGCCCGCACGGCTCTGGCGACCTGTAAAAAACGCTCAGCCTCCGCGCCACCGTCGGGGAGGGAGCCCCCGACGAGATAAATATGTCGAATGTCGCCCGCGGCGATTGCCGTCTGCAAGGTTTCCTGCATCCGTGAAAGGGTCTGCTCAGGCACGGCGACCTGACCGGCAACCTGGCCCAGGTGTGCCGTGCGTTGATCCGGCGCGCCGTATGCGCAAAAGGTGCAGCGCATGGAAACACCGTCATGTTTGCTCAGGAAATACTCGCATCCCGGCGCGACGTTCACGACCGCCATATCACCGTGCAGACTCACGCCGCTCTGGGCCATCGGATAATTGTCAGTTGTTTCGCCGCTCAGCCAGTCGGGGCGACCTTCGAAGTCTATCGGGACGCCATCCTGATCCGCCTCATCGCTTATCAGGCGAAACCCGGTGTTCGCATCGCCCTCGATTGACCAGTGCGATTTGCGGTTGCCCTGGACGCGTATCAGAGTGCCGTCCACGGTCTTTAGCAGGTAGGGAATCGCGACTTTGTTCTGGCCAGTGGAATTCGCTTCGTCGGGCTCGAAACGGTAGGGATAGAAATTGGGGTAGGCATGCGTCGCTGCACGACCCATCGCGTCCGTGTATCGAATGCCATGAAACATGACATCGACTTTTAGACGCGCTGAGTCAGTGAAAGCCATGGCCGTCTTGGCTCAAATCAGAGGTCCAATCTGTCGAATTCGCGTGATCAGCGCGCAGGATATACTCTCGTGGGACTCTCATATGCTTTATTTCTTTTATGTCTGTCATCCAGAGAATGAGCGTTGTCATTATACTCGCTTTGCTAATACCGGTTCTTCCCTTTGCGATAATCGGTGAGCTGCCGGGAGAACGCTGGCTGTCGGCGACGGATGCCGACGCGCTGACATTCGGTGTCACGGGAGCCGGTTTGTTAGCGGCCGATGTGCTTTTGCCGATTCCGTCCAGCATTATCGGCACGCTGCTGGGTGCGCGTTTGGGATTTGCCCTCGGGTTTCTATGGGCCTTTGCAGGCCTCACAACGGGAAGCCTCATAGGCTATGGTGCAGGCTATCTGGCGCTGGCTCGATTACAGGCCGACATGCCATCGACGCCAACGGCGCTGCTGTTGTTCTTAAGTCGTCCGGTCCCCATTCTGGCCGAGGCGCTGACTTTGGCGGCAGGCGCCACGCGCATTCGGTTGATGCCATTTCTGGTCGCTTGTGCCACGGGTAATGCGATCTATGCGGTGGTCCTGGCCGGAAACGGTGCCGCGTTTTTGCCCCATCAGCTGATCGGCCCGGGGCTCGCACTGCCGATGGCGCTGCCCGCCGTTGCCTGGTTAATCTGGAAATTGCTGACGCGTAAAACATCGAGTTGAAGAGCATCCGGCAGTATGTCTGTCATTGGGGAAAGATATAGACAGCGCCTGCTTGGTCCAGACCGAATCTGATCACGTTCCCCGTGTCCAGCAGGTCACCGATCTGACTCAGGGCGCCGGTCAGGGTCGTCACCGGTTCGCCGTTGATGTCCACCACCCGGACGCCCGACGGCAAGTCGAAAAGCGCTTTGAGACGGTCGGCGAGCTCGAGTTGGGCAACAATTGTCTTGTCAGCATCGGATTTAGGATCCGCGTCTGCACCAAGAGTCTGGTCGCTTGCCGAAACCGATTGTGATATTTCAGGCCACTCGATCATGGCGTCCCACCTTGAAACTTCCCGATCGAAATGAGCGGCATCAATTTGATCGACCGACGCGACTTCCGATTGGTCTAAACGCAGACGCTCGGCAGGTCCGCCCGACAACGGCAAGAGCAGCTCCTCATCCGGGAAGCGAATCCGTACTCCCTTGTCGTCGATACCGACGATCTCACCTCCGTCGATATCATCTCCCGGACCGACGAGTATCGATGCACCCTCGGGTCGTTCGATTATCGCGAGACTTCCGTCACTGCCAGTGATTACGCCCGCTACACGGTAGTCCATAGTTTGAGCAACGACCACCACTTGGGCCGCGCATAAGAACCAGAGACTCGCCAAGGCGAACCAACGGTAGATTCTCAATCGCATTACATTGTGTGACCGATTCATTCTGCACCCCGGACTATATAATTTAAGAGGGATACGGGTAACGGCTAAAGATGCCTGGCTCTATGCGCGAAACACCGACCGATTTCTTGATTATGCTTAGTATCGTGCGCCCTGGACGCAGTCAGTATACTGGGCTTTGCTCATCGTAAGAAATATTTGACATAATGCTAATGAACGACCACTGGTTGTATAGTATTCGATTGGTGCAGCGGAATACTGGCAAAATCTAAAAAAGATTCACAATAAATTTTGCTGAGCCAGCCCGCATGAAAATCCGACAAAACATCTACTTCAGATTCTTTATCCCGTTTGCGGGTATCCTGGTCGGCGCGATGTTCCTGGCTTGGTGGATCGCCAGTGCGCTCTCATCGGCCACACTCGAGCGTCGCTTGGACAACCAACTCGGCCATGCCACGGAAGTCCTCGCGGAAGGCGTTTTTCCGTTGACCGGCGATCTTCTGAATCGACTAAGCGAGTTTCTGCGCGCGGACATCGCGTTACTGGGCCCCGACGGCCAAGTCGCTCTGTCCACCCTGCCGCCCGAAGATCCTGAAATCACCCCGTTCGTCAGCGGCCTGTTACCCAGGCTGTCCGACGGCAGTGTCTTGACCGCAGTAAGCCCGGCCGGCTACAAGGTGGTCATGCGTTCGCTGCAATCGGGGCGCGATTCGCGATTCGTGGCGGTTGCGGCGATCGCGTCGTTGGCAGACGTTCGTGCGGCATCCCGCCGGACGGCAGCCTGGTTCGCCGGTGCGGCGATCCTGGCGACACTGTTACTGGCGATAGCCGGCCATCATCTGGCCCGCAGCATTACGCTTTCAATCCGTCAGCTTTGCCTCATGGCCGAGCGGATTGCCGACGGTGACCGTGAAATCCGGTCGGTCATCGAACCGGCCGATGAACTCGGTGCACTAGGGGATGCGCTGAATCGCATGGCAGAACGGCTGGGGTCGTATGAACTGGAAATAACCGAACAGAGCCGGTTGTCGGCACTCGGGGAGATGGCTGCGAGAATCGCCCACGAGATTCGGAACCCACTGACCGCGATTAAGCTCCATTTGCAGTTACTCATTGAGTCCGTCACCGGGCAGGATCGAGACAAGGTGGCAAAGTTACTCGAGGAAATCGAGCGGCTGGAATTGATTGTCACGAGTAGTCTGTCCGTAGCCCGGCCAGCCACGCTTCAAGTGGAAGACACGGACCTCAATGAAATCATCGATGACGTCTCCGGACTCGTGCAGGGACAGCTTGCGCATCAGGGCATCGAACTGGAATCCGAACAAAACTCATTACCGCGGGCTCCACTGGACGCCGCACGCGTGAAACAGGTGCTGCTCAATTTAATCAACAACGCGGCGGCAAAGCTTCCCGGCGGCGGAATCATCCGGGTGAGTTCTGACATCGCATCGGACCGGCAGGCCATCGTTCTGCGAGTAGAAGATTCCGGACCGGGTATACCCGAGGCGGAGTGGAATACCCTCTTCTCGCGCTCCGGCCAGGCGAGGTCCCGAGAGACGGTGTCCGGCAGATTTGGACTGGGCCTGACGGTCTGCCAGGAACTGATCGAGTTACATGGCGGGCGCATAGAGGTCGATCGGGCGCCGGACCTGGCCGGGGCACGGTTAACCGTCTATTTTCCTCTCTCTATAATCAAAGAAATCGCAGCGACAGATTGACACCCATGGCAAAAGTTCTGGTAGCCGACGACGAGCGCTCCATATGTGAAGCCTTCAGCGATATCCTGCGCGCTGAGGGTCACACGCCGCTGGTGGCCTCATCGGGTGACGAGGCGCTGCGAATGATCGCGGCCGATGCGCCGGATATTGTATTCCTGGATGTCCAGATGCCCGGCATGGACGGGCTACAGGTGCTCGAGAAAATTCATGTCAGTCATCCACGGTTGCCGGTCATCGTTATGACCGCATACGGTACGCTGCAGACCGCGATAGACGCGCAGCGTCTCCATGCGTTCGATTATCTGGGCAAACCGGTGGAGCTGAAGCAGATCCGGGGGCTACTCGAGCGGGCGCTTTATGAGCCCAGCGCCGAAAAAATCGTAATGGCCGACTTGCCGGACGGCCAGAATGAGATGGTGGGTCGCAGTGCTGTCATGCAGGCAGTCTTCAAAAGCATGAGCATGCTCGCGACGAACGATCTGACCGTACTCATCACCGGCGAAAGCGGAGTCGGAAAAGAACTGGTCGCCCGGGGTATTCACTTCAACGGTGATCGTGCCGGCCGGCCATTTATCGTCGTAAACTGCGCGGCGATTCCGGACACCCTGATAGAGAGCGAATTCTTCGGGCACGAGCGGGGCGCGTTCACCGACGCCAAGGAGCGACGACAAGGCCGTTTCGAAGCCGCCGCCGACGGCACGCTTTTCCTCGATGAAATCTCGGAACTCCCTTATGCGGTGCAGGGAAAGTTACTTCGAGTGCTTCAGGAGCGCACTTTCGAGCGGCTCGGCAGCGTCACACCGCTGAAGTTTCGGGCGCGGCTGGTCGTCGCCAGCAACCGGGACCTGCAACTGGAGATGGATGAAGGGCGATTTCGCCAGGACCTTTACCATCGGCTCGACCTTGTCACGCTAAAGATTCCCCCGTTGCGGGAACGAAAAGATGATATCGGGGGCCTCGCGGTGCTTTTTCTGTGTCGCGCAAACGCCAAGATGGGACGGAAGATCGAAGGTATCGAACCGGCGACGATCAAAGAACTGGAAAGCCATGACTGGGCCGGCAACGTGCGCGAACTCGAACACGTTATTCAGCGCGCGGTTTTGAACGCGCGCGGTTCTCTGCTGACGCTACACGATCTGGTTATGCCGCGTAATCGAAATACTCCGGCCGGCGTCCTCGGAGACTCTCCGGCTTCGCGTCTAGGCGCGGTTGCCCGGAGCGCACTGCGCGAGGCATTGGACGACGACAACGCCAGTCCATTTCAAACGCTCGTCGGCCGAATCGAGCAGGAACTCATCGATGAGGCACTGAGCATTACCGGCGACAATCAGGTGGCGGCGGCGAAGCTGTTGGGCCTCAACCGCAGCACTCTGCGCAAAAAAATGCGCAAATAGTAAAGGCGTGCCTGCCGGGCGCCGAATCGGGCATTCTGGCGGAGTTTACGCCAGCCCTGTATAAATTCTATACAGCTACGGCCGCGCTGATCGGAGAACAGTCTCAGGGTCGGTTTTTAAGTAATTGTTCTAAATACGGTTAATTTTCGGACCGAGCCGTCACGCGGTTGGCATGAATTTTGCTTATTAAAACTTGAGTTAAGAAATGGAGTTGAACCAGCCAGCGCTGCCGGTATTCCCCCCGAACAATCGGATCAGCGGAGGCCGGACCCGGGATCATTCAGGGTCCGGTATCACGGCCAGGGATTCCTGACCAAGGAAGATTGCGCGCCCTCGGGCGCGCAATCTTCCTGTATTTCCCGATTCACCGTGGTGGCTTCTGATTGGCTGAAGTCGGGACGTGGAAAAAAATAAATAAAAAAGTAGGAATAAGGTGCGCGATGGATCAGACGACGGGAAATGGTGAATGGGGGAGAACCGGTATATGGATCGCCGGGGCGCTCGGTGACATCTCCACCACGCTGATCGTCGGAACACTCGCAATCCGCAAGGCAATGGTATCGCGGACCGGCATGGTCAGCGAATTGCCGCCGTTGTGCGACCTGGACCTCGTACCCCTCGATCAACTGTTTTTCGGTGGGATCGACATCTGTCCGGGCCATCTGCCTGAAGCTGCGGCAGCCGTGGGTAGCAGCTCACGCACATTCAGCCGGGAAATGCTGGAAGCCATTCGTCCAGGCCTCGAAGCCATAGACGCGGATATCGAGTGCGACCGCGATTTTGAATGGAATTCTCGTGGCTCGGCATATTCGGCTCGCACACTGAATGAGGTCGTCGATCAGTTGCGCGCGAATATCAGTCGGTTCAAAAGGCGTCACGATTTGAAACGGATCATCGTGCTGGACCTGGCCTCGGCGGAACCCACGCCGCGCGCCGCTCCGGCTCACGCGGAACTCCGGCTGTTGCGTGAGGCCCTTGCCAATGACGACCGACAGGTCATATCGCCAAGCATTGCGAGAGCGCTGGCCGCTTTCATGGAAGGCTGTCCGTACGTGAATTTCACGCCGAATCTTGGCGCCGGGATCGGCGCACTGGAAAAACTGGCCGCGGAAAATAGCCTGGCCTATTGCGGTAATGACGCCAAGACAGGGGAGACCTTGCTGAAGACAGTTCTGGCTCCGATGTTTGCCATGCGCAATCTGCACGTGATGAGCTGGGAAGGCGTAAACATGCTTGGTAATAACGACGGTAGAGCACTCAGTGATACGGAAAGACGCGAGGCCAAAATACGTAACAAGGAAGACGTGCTACCGAAACTGCTAAAGTATCCGGTGCATGCCGGAGTCGACATTAACTTTGTGCCGTCACTTGGAGACTGGAAGACCGCTTGGGATTTTATTCACTTTAAGGGCTTCCTGGACGTGCCCATGACCATGCAGTTTACGTGGCAGGGATGCGACTCGATCCTTGCGGCGCCGCTGGCGCTCGATCTCGTGCGAATGGCCGAATTCGCCGCCCGCCACGGGGAGACCGGCCCGATGACCCAGACGGCGAGTTTTTTCAAGAACCCGATCGCCGTAGAGGAAATGGCGTTCTTCCCTCAATTCGAAAATCTGATCCGCTACGCGGAAATACATCTGGCCAGGGGCGGATCCGGGCGGAACATCAGTGCCCGGAAAGTCAGTGCGATCGGCGATCGTTAACGTCGGACTGCATTTCGCCGGACTTTTCATACTGGCTGAAATCGCACGATTTGCCGTGACAGTGGACACGGTGTCGCTCGCGCCCGCAATGCATATCTTCACGCTGGCTGCCGCCACCACTTTAGCCGCGTGGCTGTTGATCGCCGCCGGCTTCGTCATGGATGCGCCGGTTCGCTCTCTGTTGCGGACAACAGTGCTGAGCCCAGTGGTGGCGACGTGTCTGTTCGTTCTTCACGGCCAGTTGATGCCCGGTGAAATCGTCCATTTCAGTGTCGATTTCACTCTGGTTTCCGCTGTACTGTTGCTGGTAAGCGCCTTTGCGAGCCTGTTGGTTATCGCCGCCAGACTTCTGGATAGCCGGTTTACTGCATGCTGTACCGCTATTGCACTCGCTGGTCTGAGCGCGGGCGCACCGGTGTGGTTCGCTCCGATCGCGGAGCGGCTCTCGGATATGCAATTTCTGACCGATTTGTCGATTGCCATTAGCCCGCTGAGCTATCTCGCAGTTATCGCGGACTTCGACTATCTGCGCACCCCATGGTTTTACGCGCATAGCGCACTTGGCTCGATCCGCTACAACTATCCGAATCCATGGATTCTGGCAGCCGCCTACGCCGTGACAGCTGGAATTGGACTGGCGCTGATACTGCGGCGCAAACAGGTGCCATTCGTTGCGGCGGCGATACTGGCGTTTGTCGTGACCGGCAATGCGGTTGCCGCACCAGCCACGACGGATGTCCCTATGGATATCGAGTTGCAAGGCAAAACGAAGCGCGCCATCGATGCGGGGCTTCATTACCTTCGCGGCCAGCAAGCCGACGACGGCTCATGGTCGAACTCTGTGGGTGTCACCGCACTCGCGCTGCGCGGCTTTCTCGAGAGTCACCGCGGATACAACGAAGGCGATGGCGCGTTTGTCACTCGCCCGATCGAGTTTCTGTTGGCGCATGTCAACGATGACGGCTCCATCAGCGAAACGAATCAGAACCGCAACTACAATACCGCGGTGGCAGTGCCGGCGCTGCAGGCAACGAATAACCCCGATTACGAACGGATCATTGCCGACGCCGGGAATTTTTTGGTCGGCCTGCAACTCGATGCCGAAAACGGGTATGAACCCGAGCACAAATACTACGGCGGCATCGGTTACGGTGGTGACGAACGTCCCGATTTATCCAATCAGTACATGGCGGTAGAGGCGCTGCGCGCAGCCGACCTGCATCCGGATGATCCCGTCTGGGAACGAGCGCTCACTTTTATCAGCCGGTCGCAGAACCGTAGCGAGAGCAACGACCAGGAATGGGCTGCAAACGACGGCGGCTTTACGTATATGCCGGGCTTCAGTCCGCACGGGGGCACGGATTCGTACGGGTCGATGACACACGCCGGACTCATCAGCTTGCTGTTCGCCGGCGTCGATAAGGATGACCCGCGTGTTCAGGCCGCCTACGACTGGATTCGTGGCAACTACACACTGGACCGGAATCCGGGCGCAGTCGATAATCAGGGACTCTATTACTACTACAACACGTTCGCTAAAAGCATGGCCGCCTATGACGAGACGGAAGTCGTCGATATCCGCGGCGACGCGCACAACTGGCGGAACGATCTCGCAACCAAACTCATAAGCCTGCAGGAATCCGACGGATCGTGGGTCAACAATGACTCACCGCGTTGGTGGGAAGGCGACCGGAACCTGGTGACAGCATGGAGCGTCATTGCTTTGAACCTCGTCGTACGCTGACCGGCCGCCTGGCCGAAAGAACGCTGACCGGCCTGACGGTCCTGGCGCTAATCGTCGTTCCGATCAGCACCGGGCACGCCGCGCTGCAACTGGACGTGATGCCGGCCTGGGATGGTCACTGGCGCCCCGGAGCCGCAACAGAGATTACGCTTGGTCTCCTGTCCGAGGTGGGCGGGCCAATCCGGATCAGCGTCGCTGGCGGCGATATAAAAACAGTCACTCATACAGTGCTGGAACCGGATGTTTCATTGACCGTGACGCTTCCGATTCGACCCGGGGCTGCGGCGATAGAACTCGCGGTCACTTTCGCCGATCAAGAGGAATTCGTACAGACCATCGACCTGTATCCGCGAACGGAACGCGTCGCCGCCATCGTCGCCGCGAATTTTCCAGCGAGTTCGGCCATGACGCCGCCAATTACAGACGATCTCACGCAAATCCCGTTATCGGCGAGCGCGCTGCCCCGTAATCCCGAGGCGTATGAAGCCATCGATCTGCTGGTACTGGATTACGGCGTGCTCGGGCGCCTCGATGACTGGCAGCGTAAAGCACTGGAACTTTTCGCGGCCAATTGCGGTCATATCGAAATCCGGGGCCCGATACCGGCGGAACCCGCGTTCTCGCTGAAGCAGCCCCGGTGCATCGGCGATCAACCGTCATCGGCAACGATCGGTTTAAACGTTGTCGGCCCGCTGCGGAAATTGCCCGGGACGAACGAGTTGCGGGAACTCACGGTGGCATCTTCCGGGATCTGGCCGCTGGTCTTCTTCTTCTCCGGCTACGCGCTGGTGCTGTTAATTTTCGGAACGACACGACAGCGGCCTGTTGCGATGCTCAGTCTCCCGGTGATGGCCGCGTTGCTGCTCGTCGTCGCGGTGTGGGACCAGTCCGCGAAACGAGAATTCATTTTCTGGGCCGAACTCGTCAGCGGCGCCCGCGTGGGTCGGTACACCGCGCTACTCGATATTCGCGGGAGGGGTCCCGGCGGGTTCGAGTCCATGGTGCCCGTGGAACTTGGATTGCCGGTCTATCTGGCCGGTGGCGGGCCGCTGAAATTCGAGTATCGGCTGCGCCAACCGACTAACGTTCTCACGGTCCACCCTCATCTGTTGTCTCGACACCAGTTCACGTTCACGAGCGCAATGGAATTCGTCGTTCCGCTGACGTTGACGCTCAGTGAAGACAAGCCGTGGATTCAGAATACGAGTGAGCTGCGGTCGCCGGCTGCGACGCTGGCGTGGCAAGGCCGGTATTTTTCAGTTCCGCCACTCGACTCGGGCCAGAGGTGGAGCCCGGCTTCCGACACGCCGCGGATCGCCGCGAGCCATGTGCCGAACGCGCTGCGCAGGCAGACCTTGGATCAGGCCGCGGTGTTGCTGGGTTTGACCTCGGACCAGGTGCCGGCACCCGAATCCGAAGTGGTCAACGCATGGTTGTTGTTGCGACCGCGCGCTGCGGAGCGAAGCTCATGAGAATCGTGCGCCCATGCGTGTTCGTAGGAGTGGCCTATAGTTTGCCCGTCATCGTATGGACACTCGCGACGGCGGCGAATGGCGTCGCCGCAGCGAAACCCTTATCTCCGTTCATGCTGCAATCGATGACAGCGCTATTCTGGTTGCAGGGTCTGGCGGTCGCCTTGATTATGCCGCTCATCTCGATTTCGGAAGGTTTCCGGACAGCGCTGATCAACGCACTGGCGCTGATCGGAGTGCCGCTACCGGCTTTCGCGTTTCTCTGGTTGGCGATGCCTTGGTCGCTGGCGGTCATCATCAAGGCACAGTTACTGATTCTCGGTGCCGCGCTGCTGTTGACCGGTGCGGGCCGTGCGTTGTCGCTCGGCAAACTGAACCGGGAAGTCAGGCCATATGCCGTGGCGGGCTTGCAGCTCGCGGCGGTGACGTTCGTTTGGGTGTTTCGCGAGGAAAGCCTGCGGTGGCTCGTCCTGTGAACGCGCATCCGGCAGCTGAAGTCACGGCATTGCTCCGCGCCATTCGTCGCGAACTTTGGAAGCGGCGACTGGCCGACGACACCGTTCGCGGCTTCTGGTGGCTCGCCGCTGCAACGCTGGCCCTCGGCTTCACGCACCGATGGATCTGGAGCGTCGACCCGGGCATCGTCGCCGCAGTCAGTGGCTTACCAGCACTCATTGTCGTCGGGATGGCCCTGGTCCACGGCCGGCCGGATTTCGCAATCTGTGCACGGCGTGCGGACCAATGGTTTCACGGCAAGGAGATCATGGTTTCGGCCTGGGAACTGTCGCGATACGACGAGCCCCATGATTCATGGTCCACAGAAATCGTAATGTCCCGGGCCGGCGATTATGCGCGGAAGTGGCGCGACCAATTGCCGCACGAACAAACTGATTTCCGGCAACGCAGCGTCATTCCAGTCAGCATTGTGCTGGCCGGTCTTTTCCTGCTCGTGAGTCCGGGAAGCGGTTCTGCCGGCGCCGTCGGGGGTCTTTTATTCGGTGGCACGACGCGTTTATCCGGGGACCCTGCGGCGCCGGATATCCGGCAGCCGCCGGTGCCCGATCGAATCCTCACGGCAACCGCTTCCGCTCCAACCGGCCGTCCCAGGCGGACCGGCGGATCCGAAGGGGAGCGATCACGCAGTCTCGGGAAACGGTCCGACGACGCTCGGAATCCGCAAACGCGCGGAAAGGATCAGCCGGCAGCTGAGATGAACGTTGCTCGGGCCGCCGGTCGAGGCGTTTCCGACCAGCCGCGCGGCAGGGAGGATCGTGAACGGACGGACGTGGCCCCCGAAATGAACATCCGTTTTATCGATGTGCCGGAACGCGAAGGCGATATGGAATCGGCTCTGAACACGGGCTCCGCGGCGCAACTCGATGGACGGGAGGTGCTGGAGAAGACGCCGTCGCCGGCTGTGGCGAAAAGCGCCGGCCCCCCGATCGATACCCGCCGCTTCAACGACTTCCGCCCCGCGCTGAGGTCATACGTGGCCGCCTATATGAAAGAGAGCGCCAATCAAAAATGACATCGAATCTCCACAACGCCGAGCTGAAATTCGAATCGGTCCATCAGAACCTGGTACAGGTGCAACGAACTCTGAATGAGGTCATCGTCGGCCAGGAAAAATTGATCGCGCACCTGCTGGCGGCGATATTCAGTGGTGGGCACGTTTTACTCGAAGGCCTGCCCGGCCTCGGCAAGACCAGCCTGTCGAAGGCCGTCGCAGCGATCCTTGGAATCGAACTCGGCCGTATCCAGTGCACACCGGACTTGATGCCCGCGGATATTACCGGCAGCGAGATCCTGGTGCGCGAGGATGGCGGCGCATCGGCGTTCGAATTTCGGCCGGGGCCGGTCTTCGCGACCATCGTGCTCGTGGATGAGATCAATCGCGCGACACCCAAAACACAGGCGGCCCTGCTGGAGGCCATGCAGGAACAGCAGGTGACCTACGCCGGAGTCACGCACGGACTGCCCCGTCCATTCTGGGTTTTGGCCACGCAAAACCCGATCGAACTTGAGGGCACTTATCCGCTGCCGGAAGCCCAACTCGATCGCTTCTCGATGAAACTCACGGTCGAATATCCGTCGCCGGAAAATCTTTTGTCCTTACTGGACCTTTGTCTGGATCGGGAACCCGTCGATCTGATCGAGCCGCTACTGACGACGGCCACGATCGACTCGATTATGGCCTGCGCCCGGGATGTAGTCGTCGCCGGCGAATTGAAACAAGCGGCTGTCGATCTGATCGTCGCCACACAGCCGGCGGCGGGAACCGGAGCCACCGAGGCGAACGAGCATTTTCGTTACGGCGCCAGCCCTCGCGCACTGCAAATGCTGATTCGCACGGGCCGTGTACACGCGCTTCTCGACGGGCGCGCCCACCTGGCGATCGATGACCTCGTCGCATTGGCCAAACCGGTGTTGCGCCACCGGGTATTGCTCAATGTCGAGAGTGAAGTGAACGGGATTCAAATAGATGATGTATTGCAGGAAATAATCGCGACATGGCGCAAACCCCAGTAGAAAATCTGCTTGCCCAACTGGGAGAGGCCGAACTCGACGGCATTACCCGAGTGGCGGAGCGCCTGCTGGCCAGGCGGCCGCAAAAAACCCCGGGCCGACGGCCGGCGCGGCAACGCGCGGGAGTCGGTCATGAGTTTCTCGACTACCGCGAATACGTACCGGGAGACGATCTGCGCGATGTCGACTGGCGTGCCAGCGCTCGTGGCGCACGCATGCAGGTGCGGCGCTATCGTGACGAGGCGTGTTCCGACTGGTATCTGTGCCTGGACCGGAGCGCGTCGATGCAGGTTGCCGGTGGGGTGAAGTGGCGACTCGCGGCCGAATTGACGGCCGCGATGGCCTATGTGTTGCTCAATCTCGGCAATCGTGTCGGTCTGCTGCCGTTCAGCGACAAGGTCGATGCCGTTTGTCCTCTCGGACGCGGACGCGCGCACTACGTCAGCACTTTGTCCACCATTCTATCGAACCCTCCGGCGCCGGAAGGCGGAGGGTCGTCGCTCGGAGAATGCGCAATGCACATGACGCCGGGTGCAGGCGTGATGGTTATCAGTGATTTTCTGGCTCCCGATGCGATGCAATCAGGACTCGCGGGCGTCGCGCGCGCAAACGGCCCCATTCACATCCTGGTGATTGCCGACCGGCAGGAGTTCGGAGTCGACAGCGATGGACCGGTCACGCTCCGGGATGTCGAAAGCGGCCGGCAGATGACCGTTGCGGATGGCGCCGCCGTCAAGGATCAGGTCAAGAACGCATGGCTGAGTCTGCAGGTTGAATTAAAGGCCTTCTGTCGTCGCCATGACATCCGGTCAACAGCGGGATGGTCGGATGAGCCGTGGAAAACGGTGCTGGTCAGGCATCTCGCCACGCTCGGCGGGGATCATGCTTGAGTTCGCGGCACCGCTCTGGTTGCTTGGTCTGCCAGTGATCATCGGGATTTGGTGGCTGCACCGGTTCCGGGCCGATCCAGCCGCGGTATCGGTGTCCTCGCTGTTTCTGTGGAAAGCGCTGGAACGAAGCCGCATGATAGGTGGGCGGGTTCGAAAACGCGCCGACCCCATCTGGCTCCTGCGCGCGTCGATAACGATGCTGATCATTCTCACGCTGGCACAACCGTTATGGACGCGATCTCAGTCGCGAATCATCGTCTGGTTCGATACGTCCCTGAGCATGCACGCCACCGAGTCGGATCAGCCGCGCTGGCGTTCGGCCGCGCGAAACGTCCTCGATCAGCTTGCAGACACCGGCGTCAACGATATCCGGTTCCGCTCCCTGGGCCATCCGGGGGACGCACTCGAATTGAACGGCGAACCGGGCGAGCGGTGGTTGGAAATGATCGGCCGATGGTTCCTGCAACAGCCGCTGGCCGAACCCGTTTGGCCGGCAAAAATCGAGATGGATCAGTCGGCCCGCCACTGGCTCGTCTCCGATGGTGCGAGCGAAGGCCTGGCGGACTGGTTGTCTTCGATGCCGGTGACGGTGCCTTTCACGCCATGGGAAAGGAAATGCCGTATTTCGGTCAATCCCGCGTGAAAGGCTTTTCGCTAAACAACAGTGCCGCCAACAAACTGTTCATAACGCACCTCCATTCCGACCACACATTCGGTATTCCGGCATTTCTCCTCGGCGGCTGGACCCTGGGTGATACGGTCCCGAAAAACGTCTTCGGTCCCCCGGGAACGAAGGAACTGGTCGACGGTGTTTTGAAAGCCTACCGACGTGACATCGATTACCGGGTTTACAGTCCGACCCAGAAGAACGATACGGGCTGGCGCGCGCAGGCGCATGAGATCAGCCAAGAAGGTCTCGCATACGAAGACGATAACGTCAAGGTATATGCCTCCCAGGCATGCCATGGCCTGTGGCCCTTCCCGATCTCTTACCGGATTGAGACACCCGACCGCGTGATCGCGATCTCGGGCGACACGACGGCAGACTGCGATGGCATCCGTCGGGCTGGCCAGGGTGCGGACATACTGCTGATCGAGGGAATCACACACGAAGGCCCGGCCGAGGGAAGAGACGCCTGGCCACAAAACAAGGTGATTCCGGTACCGCAACAAAAAGGCATCATGCATTCGTCGACGAAGGAAATCGTTGCTTTGGCCCAGGAACTCGATCCCGGTATCCTCGTGACCTACCACGAGCAGAACTACACGACTAACCCCAACCAGATGGAGGAAGAAATCCGCGCATTCGGTTGGGACGGCGAGTACGCGTCGTCTCGCGACGGCGACATTTTCTAGAGGAGGCGGGCTGAACTCCCCAATCTACGATCGTACGATCTCGAGGTTAACGATCTTCAGGTTCCACCGCTGGGCCTTTCGCTGAAGCCGGTGACGACGTCTCCAGACGGGTTAGTTCGGTCATGTTGTGCGGCCAGGCTACTTCGGTGCCTACGCTTCGAGGACAAGGGTTTT
>PVMS01078862.1_pt1 | contig 18392 bp, 17 predicted proteins | sample 1853461 | NCBI WGS metagenome assembly PVMS01 (sample SAMN08582032, study PRJNA380276) | Marine sediment metagenome, whole genome shotgun sequencing project. | isolation source: ocean sediment barecode stripped | collected 2017 | reverse complement strand
GAGGCGATTTACGTTTTGAGAGAAGTTTGGGCGCAATTCCAAAACCCTGTTATATTGTTTTCCGGCGGGAAGGATTCTATTTTAGTAACTCATTTGGCTAAAAAGGCTTTTTACCCTTGCAAAATACCATTTGCATTGATGCATGTGGACACCGGTCATAATTTTCCTGAAACCATCCAATTTAGGGACAAATTAATAAACGAATTAGAGGTTAATTTAATTGTCGGCTCTGTTCAGAAATCAATAGATGAAGGAAGAGTTCTGGAAGAAAAAGGAAAAAGCGCTACACGTAATGTCCTACAAATAACAACCCTTCTTGATGCAATGGAAACCAATAAGGTAGATTGTGCTATTGGTGGTGGTCGACGTGATGAGGAAAAAGCAAGAGCAAAGGAACGATTCTTTTCGCATCGCGATGATTTCGGACAATGGGATCCTAAAAATCAAAGGCCGGAACTTTGGAACATCTTTAATGGTAAACATTTTGAAGGCGAACATTTTAGAGCATTTCCTATAAGTAACTGGACTGAAATGGACGTGTGGAATTATATAAAACGTGAGGAAATTGAAATTCCTTCACTGTATTATGCACATGATCGCCAAGTAGTTTGGAGGAGCGATTCCTGGATTCCTTATTCCGAGTTTTTGATTCTTGAAGATCATGAAGAAGTCGTTACAAAGAGAATACGTTTTAGAACTTTAGGCGACATAACCATTACAGGTGGTATCGAATCTAATGCCGATACACTTGAAAAAATTGTTCTAGAAGTTTCAGCAATGCGAAAAACCGAAAGAGGAGATAGAAGCGACGATAAGCGTTCCGAAACTGCAATGGAAGACAGAAAGCGGCAAGGATATTTTTAATAAATTAATTCTTATGATTTTACAAAATAAAATAAACCAGCAAATAATACATGTTGAATTCAAAAACAATCGATATTTCCATTATTGTACCACTTTATAACGAGGAAGCGGTTTTTAATGAATTGATTCAAAGGTTATCTAATGCAATAAATACTACAGAATTTAATTGTGAAGTTATTTTAGTTAATGATGGAAGCATCGACAATACCTCATACTTAGTTGAACAAATTTGTAATAATGACGAGCGTTTTACAGGTATAATATTATCTAGAAACTATGGACATCAATTAGCAGTAAGTGCAGGTTTATCTCACTCAAGAGGAGAAAAAGGAGCAATGATAATTGATGGTGATTTACAAGACCCACCTGAGTTAGTAAATGAATTTTATTCACTTTTACAAGAAGGGTATGATGTGATTTATGCTATAAGAAAAAACAGAAAGGAAAGTTTTTTTAAAAAAATAGCTTATTCAGTATACTACAGAATACAAAAAAAAATATCAAATTTTAACATCCCAATAGATAGTGGTGATTTTTCTATGTTAAGCAAAAGAGTTGTTGATAATATAAATTTAATGCCAGAACAAAGTCGATATCTACGAGGAATGAGAGCTTGGGTTGGTTTTAAGCAAATAGGATATGAATATGATAGAGATGAAAGACAAGCTGGCGAAACTAAATACAGTTGGAGAAAACTTTTTGAATTAGCGTATAACGGAATTTTTAATTTTAGCGATTTTCCTGTTAAATTAATGACTAAATTAGGATTTTCCGCAATATTAATTTCTTTAGTTTATTTTATATATAGCCTATACAGAATAATTTATTATGATGATGTACCACAAGGTTTTACTGCAACAATTTTAGCAATAATATTATTTAGTGGCGTTCAACTTATTTCTTTAGGATTAATTGGAGAATATGTTTTAAGAATATATAATCAGGTAAGAAACAGACCTTTATTTATAATTGATAAAATGATACGAGACGGAAAATCTGCTGATAAAGCAACATAGTATTATGAAACACGATTATTATAAAGAATATTATGATTTAGAACGAAATCACTGGTGGTTTGTGGCTAGAGAAAAGATTATCACAAATTATATAAAAAAATTAATAAAAGATAAAATAATAGAAAAACAGAATCCGAAGATTTTAAATATTGGTTGTGGACCAGGGAGAAGTTCAGAATATTTATCTCAATTTGGCACTGTTACATCTATTGAATATGATAAATATTGTTGTGAGTTTGCATCTGTAAAAACAGGGTTAGAGATAATAAATGGTTCAATTACAGAATTACCTTTTAAAACGGGAACTTTTGATTTAGTTTGTGCATTTGACGTTATTGAACATGTAGAAGATGATCAACTTGCTGTTTATGAAATGAAAAGAGTTGCTAAAAAAGATGCATTGTTATTAATAACTGTTCCGGCCTTTATGAGTTTATGGAGTCATCACGATGTTATTAATCATCATTTTAAAAGATATAAACTACCTCAAATTGAAAAATTATTTAATAATAATTATGACGGAAAAAAGATTTATTCAACATATTTCAATTTTTTTCTTTTTCCTATTATTTATTTAATTAGAAAAATGAGTAATATTTTTATTTCTGAAAAAAGAAGACCAGGTTCAGGAAGTGATTTTGAAACATTTAAACCAGGAATTATAAGCGACATACTTCTAAAAATAATGAGCTATGAAAGTAAATTAGTAAGTAAAAAAATGAAATTGCCATTTGGAGTGTCTTTACTTTATTCCTGGAAAAATTTTAATGTATGATAAGAATTATTACTTGGTTTAAAAAAAACTATATTCTAATAATAATTTTATTTGTAGCTTCAGTTTTAAGATTTTACCACATTGACTTACAAAGTGTTTGGTTAGATGAAATTCACACAATGGTAGAAACCAACCCTTCACTTTCTTATAAAGAATTCTATAATATAGCGGTAGAAAGAGAGGTGATGCCTCATTTATATTTTTTAATTGCAAGATTCTTTAGCTTCTTAATTGATGACTCTGTGTTAGTTATTAGATCAATATCTGCTCTTGCGGGAATCTTATCTGTATTTAGCATATATTTTTTAGGAAAAGAATTAATTTCAAAAAAAATTGGAATTTTTGCTTCACTTTTTTTAGCTGTAAATCAGTTTCATATTTTTTATTCTCAAGAAGCAAGGCCATACGCATTGTTTTCTTTATTAACCATTTTATCTTTTCTTTTTTTATTAAGATTCACTAAAAGATTAAATTTAAAATCAGGGATATATTATGCCCTTTTTACTGCATTAATGATAAACACACATTTTTTCGGTTTATTTGTTCTAGTATCACAAGCAATAATATTATTGATTCACTTAATTACGGTTAAAAGAGAATATAAAAGGAGATTTTTTATTAATTCGGTAATTTCAGGCGCAATTATAGTCTTGTTGTTTATACCATCATTGTCGATTTTAATCAAAGCTTCAAATCGTAATGCATTTTGGTTAAAATCTAATAACCCTGATTTTTTTAAAGAATTGTTCCATGTATTTTTTGGAAGGTCAGAATTTTTAATTTACTCTGCTTTATTACTTATTATTGCCTATTTTGTTAAGATATTTTCAGAAAAAGAAAAGAATGCAATAAAGACTAATAATAAATATTTAGTCAGCTTTGTCTTCTTAATGGTTTGGTTATTTGTCATATTTATTATACCATACATAAGGTCATACACCAATCTTCCAATGCTAATTAACAGATACTTTATGAGTGCTCTTCCTGCGATAATTTTAATCATTGCGATAGGATTGTCATCAATTAAGTCTAGAGTAGTAGTTGTTATAATTGGTTTTATTTTTATTTTTACCTCATTTATTAATTTAATCGTAGTGAATAATTACTACAATAAAGTAAACAAAACACAGTTTAGAGAGATCACAGCTGAAGTTAATTTAAAAAATATTGACAAAAACCCCATAGTTTATCGTATGGCTTGGCACATGGAATATTTTTTTGATAAAAATGAAATCAAATTGATTCATAATTCTTTAGATGATTATGTTGATAAATTAGGACGAAGAAATAAGTTGATAAGTTTTTGGGCGTTAGGAGCTCACAGAAACCCTTACAAAGTTAAGCCTAAAAATCAAGCTTTTTTAGATAAAAACTTTTATTTGATTGACGAAATAAATTACTATGATACTTGGGCAAAATATTATTTATACAAAAATAGCAATCAGATAACCGAACTTAATTTAGTTGATTTTACCCCTAATTTTTTATACAACGAATCCTTTATATTGATTACAAGTAATTCTAAAATTACCTCTAAAAAAATAAATGTTAGAAAAGGGAAATATCGGTTGTCTGTCCAATCTAAAAGCAGCCCAAAATCGTCAATTGACAATGAAAATGCCCATTTGGATGTAGCTATAAATGGTAAAAGATTAGGAGGATTTTATACTAGTGCTGATAAAATAGAAACCACCTTATTTGACTTCAATTTAAAAGAGAATACTAATATAACTATTGAGTTTACATTTGGGAATGACTATTTTACCCATAAAGGTGATAGAGATTTAAGAATTTACGGTACATCTATTGAAAAATTAAAATAGTAAACATGAAAAAAAAGCTAATTTATTTATTTTTGGTAGTCAGTATTATTTGTTTTTTCTCTTGCCAGAAAAATATACCCCCAAACAAAAATAATTTTAGAATATGGTTAAACCCAGATATTAAGGTGGATGACGTTTTCAGCTTGAGTTTAAATTTAGAAGCTCGTTTTAATGACCAATTTAAAATTTACTATACAGAAGATAATTCATATAAATTTAGTGAGGAAAAGACTGTAAGAGCTAAAGTTAAAGGGCTCGGCTATAGCCAAAAAATAACCTTCAAACTTCCAAAGAATGTTCGCCCTACTAACATTAGGATTGATTTTGGGATTAATATAAACCAAAAATTATTTATACTCGACACTATCAGTTTAGGGTTTAATAATGATCGAATTAAAATACCGCCATCTTCTTTATTAAAATATTTCGAAACAAACAAACAACTAAAGTATGATTCAATTAATCACAACTTAAAGGTAATTCAAAATAATAACCAAAAAAGATATTCACCAATAATTATATCAAAGGAAAATTTATTTTTAGAAATAAAAAAATTAATTTAGTAGGTTAAAAATTCTAAATTAATTTAGGATAAAATATAGTTGAAATTGGACTTAAAAAACTTTTTATAATTAATTTTGCAAAAGGAATGAAAATTTAACATTGATTTTAATCTTAAATAAAATTAATTAACCTTAAATAAAATTATGTTAGACAACAACCAATTATTACGTTTTACAACTGCAGGCAGTGTCGATGACGGGAAAAGTACTTTGATTGGGCGTTTATTATACGATTCAAAATCAATATTCGAAGACCAACTAGAAGCGATAGAAAAGACGAGTAAAAAGAAAGGGCATGACGGTGTCGATCTTGCTCTTTTCACTGATGGTTTACGTGATGAGCGAGAACAAGGGATTACCATTGATGTAGCCTACAGATATTTTACAACACCAAAACGCAAGTTTATTATTGCAGATACGCCGGGACATATTCAATATACACGCAATATGGTCACAGGAGCATCAACAGCCAATGTGGCTATTATTTTGATAGATGCACGGCATGGTGTCATTGAGCAAACCAAGAGACACTCATTTATAGCGTCCTTATTACAAATACCTCATATTATAGTTTGTGTGAATAAGATGGATTTAGTGGATTACTCTGAAGAGGCATATAATATTGTCGTTGATCAATTTGAAGAATTTGCATCAAAGTTATTAGTTAAGGATATACGCTTTATACCTATTGGTGCGTTAAAGGGAGATAATGTGGTGAATCGTTCTCAACATATGGATTGGTATCAAGGCGCACCTTTATTACATACATTGGAAACCATGCATATTAGTAGCGATATTAATAAAGTTGATGCACGTTTTCCCGTGCAAACCATATTAAGACCACAAAATGAATCACATCGCGATTATAGAGGTTATGCAGGACGTATTGCTAGTGGTATTTTAAGAATCGGTGATGAGATTACCGTAATGCCTTCTGGATTTACTTCAAAAATTAAAAGTATAGACACATTTGATGAATCATTAAATGAAGCATATGCACCAATGTCAGTTTCAATTACATTAGAAGATGATATCGATATCAGTAGAGGTGATATGATTGTGCGTTCTAATAACAAACCAGAACCTTCACAAGATATAGAGGCAATGTTATGTTGGCTACATAACGATGCCGCAAAATCAAGAGCAAAATATAGTATTCGCCATACAACCAACGAACAAAAAGCCATGATTAAAGAGGTTGTTTACAAAATAGACATCAATACTTTAGGAAGAATTACAGAAAATAAAGAATTAAAAATGAATGATATTTCTAAAGTAAAAATAAGAACAACAAAACCTTTAATGGTTGACTCGTACCGAGAAAATAGAATTACGGGAAGTATTATTTTAGTTGATGATACCACAAATGAGACTGTGGCAGCTGGGATGATTGTTAAATGAAAAGATTAAAAAATGAAAAGAATTATTGGAATTTTAGCTTTAGTAATGCTTATAAACGTAAGTTGCAAAAACAAATCTAAGTCAATTACATCAGAAATTAAAGACGAAACATTAACACTAAAACATCTAACAATAAGCTTTAATTTTAAAACCAATAAACAAGATATTTTTAAGATTATGTTAAATAATATTAAAATTGATGAGTTACAAAATAAGAATATTCACATATTTGAAGACGTAACTCCTTCTACAGGGTTTGATGCTATTATAGCTAAATTTGATGCAGATAATATTTCTAATAATATCATCTTTAGTCTAGGAAATAAAGAGGTAAAAGAAGTTGAAATTAAAAGTATTTTAGTTTCTTATGGAAACAACCAAGTTAATATTACCTCTCCTAAAGATTTAAACAAATACATTAGATTTAATAAATTTATAAAAAAAGACTCCTTAAGCAATATATTACATACACAAAAAATTAATGGGAAACTTAATCCAACGTTCTCTTTTAAACGTAGATTAATTAATCAATTGAAAAAAGAGTAACAACTCTTAAAATGCACAGAGACTAATGAAATTGAAAGCGAAACTTTTTAATCACAACTCTGTAAATAAACGCATAAAGAATACTCTTGGAGATACAGATTTTAAAGAAATTATTAGCAAAGGATTTTCTTATTTCCTTATTAGAGCAGTAGGGGTATTTATTAGTTATACTTTTACTATATACATTACAAAAACATTTGGCGCTTCTGTATTTGGCTTATTTTCAATAAGCATTTCAATTTTTATGATTGCAAGTGTTGTAAGTAGATTGGGCTTAGACATTAATTTAGTTAAGTATTTTTCTATTCAAAAAAATCTTGAAGATGCTGGTTTGTTTTATAAATCGATTATTAAATCATTTTTAGTTTCATCCGTATTATGTCTCTTTATTTACACGTTTAGATTTACTATAGCTAATGATTTATTTGAAGCTCCAAAACCAGATCTCGTACCTTATTTAAATTGGATATTATTGAGTATCCCTTTTTGGTCAATTACATTAATTTGTGCTAGTGTATCTAGAGCTCAAAAAAACATCAAATGGTTTACCTTTGTAAGTATGGTTAGTAGATTTTTGTTTAGTCTCTTAGCCTTATTCTTATTGTTAAACATTAGTAGCGCTCCTATTATTGTAGCAAAGGCACATTTTTATGGAGTACTTATTACTTCAATTATTGCTATTATTTATGCTTCATATAGTTTTAAACGCGTAAAAATTAAGTCGAAGGTAAACTCTTGGCAATTTATTCAAGATTCTCTTCCAATGATGTTATCCTCATCCGTATTAATATTATTAGGTTGGATGGATACTTTTGTAATGGGTGTTTATGAAACAGTTGAAAATGTAGGTATTTATAATGTAAGTTTAAAAATAGCAACACTAACAATTTTTACTTTACAAGCAATCAATTCAATTTTAGCACCAAAAATAGCGAAGAGCTATACAGAAAATAACACACAGCAGTATAAAAAATTAATTCAGTTTTCTACTAAACTCAACTTTTTGATTAGTTTGACAATTATTGTCATTATTCTAATTTTCAATAAATTTTTGTTAGGCATTTTTGGAGAAGAGTTTATTGCAGGGGCTACAATATTATATATATTATGTGCTGGACAAATTATAAGTTCGTTTTCCGGGTCCGTTGGGATTATTTTACAGATGATAGGCAAACAAAAAGTACATCAAAACTTTGTACTTGGAGCTTTGTTAATTAACTTAATACTCACATTAATTTTAACACCCCTTTATGGTGGTATTGGAGCCGCAACAGCAACAGTAATTAGTATGATGTTTTGGAATTTAGGAAGTGCTATTTATCTTAAAAAGAAGCTAAATATTGTATCTTACTACAATCCTTTTAAAAATTAATTAAGCTTTTGAATTCGAATATTAAGATAGACTTTTTTTTGGTTGGAGCCGCTAGATGTGGCACCACCTCATTATATAATTACATTAATAGGAGTAATGAAATTTATTTACCAAAAGTAAAAGAACCCAACTTTTTTTCTGTAGTAGACTCTTCAAAAAAGGAAGACTTTGACTTACCAGAACAGAATGTGAATTATCATTCAAAAATAATTAAATCAAAGAAAGTTTACGATTCATTATATTATGATGCAAAAAAAGAACAATTAAAAGGTGATACTAGTCCATCCTATTTATGGGATAAAAATACTGCCAAGAAAATCTATAAACATAATCCAAAAGCCAAAATTATTATTAGTTAAGACATCCTATAGATCGAGCTTATAGTCATTATATTATGAATTATTATACTGGAGTTGATACCAGTAAATCTTTTACTGAAGCTTTGAATTCTAAAAAAAATGAAATGTGGGGAAGCTGCAACCAATATTTGGAAATAAGTACTTATTACAGGCAAGTAAAAGAATACTTTGACGTATTTCCTAAAGAACAAATTAAAATACTGGTATATGAAGACTGGACAAAAAACTTACAAATAGAAATTAATTCTCTTTTGGATTTCTTAAATGTAAAAAACTATGATTCTAATTTTAATGATCAAGTAGATAGAAATAAGATAAAACCATTAAAAAAAATTTTTGTTTTGAATTTTTTAAGACATAATAAAATTAAAAGTATAATTAAAAAACTATTAAATCAAGATCGTGTAGATAATTTAAAATCCTATCTTTTTAGCGACAATAAAGAAATTGAAAAACTAGACCCAAAGTTAAGAGAAGAATTAAGTTTAAAATTTAAAAATGATATTGAAATGCTTAATGAGTTAACACAAATTGATTTTAATAAGAAATGGAATTAGCAGAATTTACGCTGGGAACTTGTAATTAAACTTATTAATTTCCCATGCATACCTTTCAAAAACTAATTGCTTTGTTTTTTTGGAGTAATAATCAGTTATTTTCTTTTTTCTTCCCCTCACATTTTTTTTAACAATTTTAAAATCTAAAGCTAATTCAATATTTAAATCTTCAAATAACCTCGGTATCTCTTTTTCAAAATTTTCTAAACATATTATTTTATCTACAATTATTTTTCCATCCTCATCACTTATATAATTCTTTAAAGAATAAGTACCATACATTCTCCATCTATCCCGATTTCCCCCTCCCCCCCCTTTACCACTAGTTTTAGTAGATTTAAGCCAAAGGTGAAAAGGGGGCTTTATTGGCCACCTTCTGTAGATCATCTCATATAAAGAAACTAGCCGATTAAAAGGATTTCTTGTACAAACTATTTTATAATAATCATCAAAAGGATACTCTTTTTCTACAAAAATATTTTTTATTTCCAAAGGGCTAATATGAGAATAAAAAGGGTTTTCTAAAGAGGTGTTTTGAAAAGGAACATCTAAAACTTCTGAGTAAGGTGTTAACATTTCACGCAAACTTTCAGAACCTGTTTTAGGGTTGCTAAAGAATATAAACTTATTTTTGTGCGAAATCCTCATTATATATTGTTAATAGTTAATTTAATGTGGTCAAATATATTAAAAAAAAAAGGAATATAATGCCTCAATATATTTATAAAATAAGCCTAGTTTTATTAGTAGTATTTTTATCTACCTACTCAATTGAATTATCTTTTTTGACTTCGATTTTGGTTTTGGTTTTATCAATATCAAATAAGATAAATAGTAATTTACTTTTTTCGGTAATACTAATTACATTGGTAGCCATAGTTGGGTTTATATCTAGCCTTGGGCTAAAGTATCCTTTTTATGATGTATTAAAAGACATCATTTATTTTATTAGACCTATAACTATTTTGTTAGCCAGTTATTTTGTTGTTAAGTGCGTTAAATCAAAACATTATGTATTTAATGTGGTTATTTATGTAGCCTTATTTTTTGCTATTAAACATCTGGCAATTATTTTACTAAACATTGGAGAGATTGATTCCTATATATATTTAAGGGGTTTAGGGGGTAAACAGAATCATATCGAAATAGTTGCATTAATTTTTTTGTTTTTCACCCCCTTTAGAATACCATTTAAAAGTTATGATAAATTAATTTCTCCAGTAATTACATTTATTATTTTTTCTTCGTTTGTATTATACTTATCGAGAACAATGTATGTGGTTCTTTTTATTTTTTTTTTAGGACACAAAGGATATTTATTTTTAAACAAAAGACTAATAAAAGGTCTGTTCATATTTGCAATATTATCAATAATTGTTGGAGTTTCAATTTCGAATGTTGATACATCTAGAGACTCAACGGGTGTCAAAGCATTTATTTATAAAACTCAAAATAGTTTCAGTGAGTTATTCGAAACTTTTGACACTAAAAAGGTTTTAAGAGATAGGCGATTTCTATGGGAGCATTGGAGAGCTTATGAAGCTCAAAAAGCCCTAGAGCAAATTAATGAGAATGGTATAAAAGCATGGTTAATGGGACTAGGCTTTGGGGCCCAAATTTATCTTGATACATATGTTTTTTTAGATGGAAAAAGATTTACAGAAGTACCTTCAATTCATAACGGATTAATTAATATAATTTTTAAAACAGGAATTATTGGTTTTGTATTTTATGTGTTATTTATAATTTACATATATATTAACAATCAGAAATTTGGACATAAAGGCAGTAATATTTTATTTAATAAACTTTTAGTAGCCACGAGTCTATATATGTTTTTTAATAGCTTTGTAATTAGTGGGTTTTTTAGACCGGGTGAGTTTTCTATGTTTTTATATGGTATTTTAATTGCTTCTAAATTTAGAACGAATAGCTCATTAATTAAGTAAATTATATTTTGAATACTAAAAAGCTTTTAATTGACGCACATACTTTTGATGAGAGCCATCAAGGTATTCGCACATTTATTAAAGGGATTATTGCGCGATTAACGTGGATCCTTCCAAATTACAGATTTATTTGGTTGCGAACGATATTGATAATTTAAAGCAAGAATTTAAACACCAGACTAACTTTAACTATATTAAGTTACAATCTCGAAATAGATATATCAGGTTAATCTATGAAATACCAAAAATAATTAAACAGAATCAAATTGATTTTGCTCATTTTAATTATTATTTACCGCTTTTTTTAAATAAACAATGTAAATATATTGTTACTATTCACGATGTATTATTTATTGATTTCCCAGAGTATTTTCCTTTAATATATCGAATTAAAAATACATATTTGTTTAAACGATCTGCTTTAAAAGCTAATATTTTAACTACAGTTTCTGAATATTCTGCTGAACGGATAAAAAGAAATTTTAAGGTTCATGAAAAACCAGTTATAGTATTACCCAATGCTATAAGTGAGACATTTAAACTAGAATACGATAAAAGCGAGGATCGAACTGATATTAAAAAAGAATATAATATTGATAATTTCATTGTATATGTTAGTCGTATAGAGCCTAGAAAAAACCACCTAAAGTTAGTAAGAGCTTATCAAGAATCACAATTATGGTTGCAAGGCATTTCTTTAGTCCTTATAGGGAAAGAAAGTTTTAAAGATCATGAGTTAACAGAAACAATTAGAGAGATTAATCAAGTATCAAATGGAAAATTGATAAGTCTGGATAATGTTTCAAATAGCGAGTTAATTAAATTTTATAATGCATCACGATTAGCCGTTTTCCCCTCTTTATGTGAAGGCTTTGGAATTCCACCAATTGAAAGTGCGGTATTAAAAACACCTACATTGTGCTCGGATGCTACAGCAATGAAGGATTTTACTTTTTTTGAAGATTATTTGTTTGATGCTTCATCAAAAGAGCTTATTAAATCAAAGATTTTAGAAGCTTTAGATGTGCAAAAGAACAATTTTGAAATTGAGCGTCTACAAACAATTTCTGAAATAGTTAAAAACAAATATAGCTGGTCAAAAGCAGCAAATATTTTAAAAAACTTAATATTGAATGATTAAAAAAAAATTAATGATAGGAATATTAGGCACTAGGGGCATCCCTAATTATCATGGAGGATTTGAACAATTTGTTGAGTTTTTTTCAGTTTATCTTGCTCAAATCAATCATGATGTTTATGTTTATAATTCGAAGAGCCATCCACATCAAGATAAATTATATAAAGGAGTAAATATTATTCATTGCTATGATCCTGAAGATAAAATAGGGACTTCTGGTCAGTTTGTATATGATTTAAATTGTATTCTTGATTCTAGAAAAAGAAAATTCGACATTATATTGCAATTAGGTTATACAAGTAGTACTATTTGGCATAAATTATTACCAAAGAATTCTGTGGTTATAACTAATATGGATGGTCTTGAGTGGAAACGCTCAAAATATTCAAAGCCCATTCAAATTTTTTTAAAATTTGCTGAAAAACTTGCAGTGAAGTCAAGTGATTATTTAATTTCAGATTCTATAGGAATTCAAAGCTATCTTAAAGAAACATACGGTGTGAATTCTAAATATATTGCTTATGGAGCAGAGTTGTTTAAAGCACCTAAACATGATGTTCTAATAGAATATAAAGTTGAAGCATATAAATATAATATGTTAATTGCTAGGCTAGAACCAGAAAATAATATTGAAACTATATTAGATGGTGTTGCTGCCTCTGATAATAAAACTACTTTTTTAGTTATTGGAAAACACGATGTTAATAAATTTGGCGCATATTTGAAAAACAAATTTAATGAAGTAAATAATATTCGATTCATTGGTGGCGTTTATGATTTGGAACACTTAAATAATTTAAGATTCTTTTCCAACTTATATTTTCATGGCCACTCGGTCGGAGGAACCAATCCATCTTTATTAGAAGCAATGTCTTCTAAAGCTTTAATTATTGCTCACGACAATCTCTTCAACAAATCTATTTTAAATGAGAATGCATTATATTTTAAGACAGATGTAGATGTAAGACATTATATTGAAACTATTAAGAAAAACGATCATCAGCATAAAATAGAAACATGTTACATCGAAATACAGAAACAGTATAATTGGGACGTTATTAATAATAAATATCTAGATTTTTTTAATGAATGCAATTTCAAAAATAGACAAAATACTTTATAAGCCATACTTTTTTCCGAGTCTAATTGCATTAGTTCTTTCAACGCTATTTATAGGTTATGCGCCTAGTAGTATTGCATTAGGAATTTTAGTTTTCTTTTCATTATGGAATGCAATAACTAGTAAAAGAAAAATCATTATTCAGTATACACTGTTACTTCCTATTATTATTTATATTGTATTTGTATTAAGCTTATTTTGGACAGTTAATATAGATTTAACGATTAAAGGATTAGAAAGAATGATAACCTTGTGTTTAATTCCAATGATTTTCTTGATACTCCCGAAATTCAGTCTTTACCAAACAAAACTAGTTTTAGAATATTTTACAAAAGCTAATTTTTTATATGGCATATTTTTTCTGTTGGTAGCAGGAATTAATTTTATTAAAACGAAATCTTTAATAGTTTTTACATATCATGATTTTGTTAGTATTCTTGATCTTAATGCTATTTATGTATCTACATATTTTTTAATTTGTTTGGCTTATCTTTTATCAAAAGGGGAAAAAAGCAAATTTGATAAAATAAGTATTATCTTTTTTATTGGCTTAATATTATTATTATCCTCAAAAATAATGTTGCTCGTTTTAGCCTTACTTTTGTTAATATATCTACTTTTATTAAAGCGCCTAACATATTTTAATAACTTTAAAACAGTTTTGACAATAATTATTGGAATATCAATTGTTATGCTAACTTCCACCCAAGTAATAAAACGCTTTTTGGATGAGAAAAAGACAGACATTAACGAGGTACTGTATAGCGAGAAATTTAATAAAATTTATCCGTGGACTGGAACTTCAATAAGGTTATTACAATTGAGGATATTGTACGAACAAATTGAAGAAGAATCAATTTTTTGGAAAGGATTTGGATTGTTTGCATCAAGAGAGAACTTAAAAAAAAGACATCTGGATCTTAACACTTATAAGGGGTACCATGGCTATAACTATCACAATCAATATGCTCAAATATTATCTGAAATAGGTGTCTTCGGGCTTTTATTATTAGTGTTAATGTTATATCTAAATTTGAAGGAGGCATTGAAATCAAGAAATTTTCTATTTCTATCATTTGCCATAATAATGCCTTTGGTTTTTGTCACCGAATCATTTCTTTGGGTCCATAGAGGAATTTTCTTTTTTATATTATTTTATTGTCTTTTGAACAGGACAGACTATAATTTGAAGTTCAAATGATAAATGTTTCTATTTAATAAAGTCTACTTTACTATTTTTACACTAAATTATATTAAATGAAAATATCAGTCATAGGAACCGGTTATGTAGGTTTGGTAACGGGCACTTGTTTGGCAGAAACAGGCAACGACGTACTTTGTATGGACATTAACGAAAACAAAGTTAAACAAATGCAGCAAGGTGTAGTTCCAATTTATGAACCTCATCTAGATGTATTGTTCGATAGGAATATAAAAGCCAATAGGTTAAGGTTTTCTACATCTCTAAAGGAAGGAATTGAACATGGCGACATTATATTTTTGGCGTTACCAACTCCTGAAGATGAAGATGGGTCGGCTGATTTATCTTATGTATTGGGAGTAGCAGAGTCCATAGGAAAATTATTGAAAGAATATAAAGTCATTGTCGATAAAAGCACCGTTCCTGTTGGGACGGCAGAAAAAGTAAAAGACGCCATTTCAAATGAGACAGAAGTTGATTTCGATGTGGTTTCTAATCCTGAATTTTTAAGGGAAGGTTTCGCAGTTGATGATTTTTTAAAACCGGAACGTATTGTAATAGGATCAAGTTCAGAAAGAGCTTCTAAATTAATGCGGAAGCTTTACAAACCATTTGTTAGATCTGGAAATCCAATACTTATTATGGACGAAAGATCTGCAGAATTGACCAAATACGCGGCAAATGCCTTTTTAGCAGCGAGGATTACATTTATGAACGAAATTGCAAATTTTTGTGAGATTGTAGGAGCAGATGTAGATAAGGTTAGAGTTGGAATAGGAACAGACTCTCGCATTGGAAAACGCTTTCTTTTTCCAGGCATTGGCTATGGAGGCTCATGTTTTCCAAAGGATGTTAAGGCACTTTATAAATCAGGAATCGATAAGGGTTATAATTTTAATATGTTAGAGGCTTTAATTAAAGTCAATGATATTCAGAGAAAAATTTTAATACCAAGAATTGAAACACACTTCAATAATGATTTGAAAGGCAAAACTTTCGCTATTTGGGGATTGGCATTTAAACCAGAAACCGATGATATTAGAGAAGCCCCATCTTTATATATGATAAATGAGCTTTTAGGTAAGGGCGCAGTACTTAATGTTTTTGATCCGGAGGCAATGCCTAATGTGATGAACAAGTTTGGAGAGAGATTACATTATAACGAAGACATGTATCTTGCTGCACAAGGAGCGGATGCATTGATTATTTGCACAGAATGGAGTATTTTTAGAACACCGGATTTTAATAAATTAAAACAAATTATGAAACAACCGGTAATCTTTGATGGGCGGAATTTATACGATATTAGTGACATGAAAAATGAAGGTTTCTTTTACAGCTCCATAGGTAGAAAAGAAGTACATAGATGAATCGAGTTTTAATTACGGGCGCAGCAGGTTTTTTAGGATCGCATTTATGTGATCGATTCATTAATGAAGGGTTTCACGTTATTGGAATGGACAATTTCATTACCGGAGATGCAAAAAACATAAAACATTTAGAAACTCACCCGCAATTTGAATTTATTGAGCATGATGTCACGGAATTTATAAAAATAAAAGGAGAGTTACATTATATTTTACATTTCGCATCTCCTGCAAGTCCGATAGATTATTTAAAAATTCCAATACAAACACTAAAGGTTGGTTCTTTAGGGACCCATAATTTATTGGGGTTGGCGAAAGCGAAAAAAGCGCGAATTCTTATAGCCTCTACATCGGAGGTATATGGAGATCCACTGGTGCATCCTCAGAGTGAAAGTTATTATGGAAATGTGAATACCATCGGGCCAAGAGGGGTTTACGATGAAGCGAAGCGATTTCAGGAATCTATAACCATGGCATATCACAGGTTCCATGGATTAGATACGAGAATTGTACGTATTTTTAATACATATGGTCCAAGAATGCGACTTAATGACGGAAGGGTTATACCCGCCTTTATGGGACAAGCCTTGAGAGGGGAAGATTTAACGGTCTTCGGGGATGGTTCTCAGACCCGCTCTTTTTGTTATGTCGATGATCAATTGGAAGGGATTTACCGCTTATTATTTAGCGATTATTCCTATCCTGTAAATATTGGTAATCCAAATGAGATCACCATCAAAGATTTTGCTGAAGAAATCATCTCCCTTACAGGAACCGATCAAAAGATAGTGTATAAGGATCTGCCAGTTGACGATCCATTACAGCGGCAACCTGATATACAATTAGCAAAGAAACTATTTGGTTGGGAACCTAAAATTGATCGAAAAGAAGGTTTATTGCGTACTTTTAATTATTTTAAGAGTCTTTCGAAAGAGGATTTGTACAAACGAGAGCATAAAGATTTTTCAAAACACATTAAAAAATAGATGCCATATAAGCAAGGAAGATATTAGAAATGGATAAAACCCTTATTTTTTATAGGGGACTTAATCATAATAAACGGCTCGATTTTTTTATTTGAAACTAATATAACTAACACTTATCTTTTCGTTTTATATATTTCTTCATTATGGTCCATCATATCTTTCAAGAACCAATTTTATGAAGTACAACGAAATACCAGAATAATTCAAATATTCACATTGCTTCTAAAACAAATAGTTTTGTTTGCTTTGGTGCTATACGCTTTTATTGGAGTATTTAAACAACCCAACATAAGCCGATTGGCCTTAGCCAATTATTTGATTGCAGTTTTTATCTTGATTACCTTTTATAAATTTTTCTCTTATTATCTATTGAGTAAATATAGAATTCATTTAGGCGGGAATTTGAGAAACGTTATCGTTATTGGAAAAAATGAAAAAACGAGTCAACTCATAAAAATATTCGGCATGCGACTCGATTTCGGATATATATTTAAAAAACAATTTTTCGTTCATGATGATGATTTTTCATTAGAAAAATGTTTCGCATATATTGTAGATAATAATATTGATGAAATTTATTGTTCTGTAGCCGAATTGTCGAATAAACAAATTAATGATTTGATCTATTTTGCCGACAACAATCTTAGAGAATTAAAATTTATTCCGGACAATAAGGACATCTATTCTAAAAAGCTCAAATATGAAAATTATGATTATATTCCCATATTATCATTGCGAAATATTCCTTTGGGAGAACCTATAAATCATTTTGTAAAGCGGGCTTTTGATATACTGTTCTCATCTATGATAGTTATATTTTTACTATCATGGTTAACTCCGATTATTGCGATTTTAATTAAGTTGGAATCTAAAGGCCCTGTGTTTTTCAAGCAGTCAAGAAATGGATTTAATTATAAAGAGTTTGATTGTTATAAATACAGATCCATGACTCCAAATATGGACGCCGACTTGTATCAAGTAACAAGAGGTGATCAAAGAATAACTAAAGTAGGTAAGTTTATACGAAAAACAAGTATTGATGAACTCCCTCAATTTTATAATGTTTTGTTTGGAGATATGTCGGTGGTTGGTCCACGGCCGCATATGGTGAGCCATACCGATATGTATGCTAAGAGAATAGATAAGTTTATGGTACGCCACTTTGTAAAACCGGGTATTACTGGTTTAGCACAAACAAGTGGCTTTAGAGGCGAGGTTGAAACAGATAAGGATATTATTAACAGGGTTAAATACGATATTTTCTACATTGAAAATTGGTCACTGCTTTTAGATTTAAAAATTATTTTCCAAACATTTTTAAATGCTGTAAAAGGTGACGATAAGGCCTATTAGAT
>PVMS01121569.1_pt1 | contig 18393 bp, 25 predicted proteins | sample 1853461 | NCBI WGS metagenome assembly PVMS01 (sample SAMN08582032, study PRJNA380276) | Marine sediment metagenome, whole genome shotgun sequencing project. | isolation source: ocean sediment barecode stripped | collected 2017 | reverse complement strand
ATGGAGGTATCGGATTTTTCGGTGTTCGATCGCGGCCGGTGGAAAGACTACCAACTGGATGTAATCGGCGACCAACGCGTGAAGACACCGTTAGGAAGCTTTGACACGGTGGAGATCCGATACTCATCACCGGGCGATGACAGGAGTTGGTCATTGCATTTTGCGCCTGCGCTCGAGCACCACCCCGTGATGCTTGTTTATCGTAAAGATGGCAAAGTGAAGTCCCGGGCGCAATTAACGCATTATCGGGTCGACAATCAGTGACCACGCGCCAGCGACTAGGCATGTGGAGCAGCAGCCACGACTGGCAATCGCAAGCGATCGTGCCTTACTGCTTGCAGCAGTAGCCTGAGAAGGCGCGAGCACCTGACAGACTTTCGCATTATATGCGCTATGCCTTGCCACGGTCTCGATGGCCTTTGTCTTGAGGCTGCGCTACTCGATTTCTTTATTGCATTCTGGAGTCTAATTCTGCATAGAGGATGTCCGCAGTTCTGACAAACCTCACTTCCTGTGTCGCATATGCCTGTGCCTGCTACTGGATTAGCAGATCGAACGGTCGGACGGATCTGGCGACACGTCCGGTGGCGGCTCTGGAGGTAGCTCTGGCTGCGGTTTCGGTGTTTCGAGCGGTCTGCCCGGTGGAATGTCGGGCGGACTTTGATCCGGCGGTAACTCGATTGGGGCGTCTGGCGGGATTTCCGGTTCACCGTTACTCAATTGTCACTCCTTTGACTGACGTTTTGCCGACAAATGCGCGCTATTGGTCACGATCTTCTTGCAGCATTATCTCAGAGTTGCTAAGTACGTCGAGCAATCGGTTCAACTGGTCACCTTCCCGCTTCTTGAGATCGATCATTCCCTCATCCTCGTCATTCAGAAGCAGCATCGCGGCTTCCAGTTCCTCAACTGTTGCCTTTGTCGCAAGAATTTCCACCACAGAATGGTCTTGTATTCCAGGAAACAATTGAACGATTTGATTATGTGTAGCAGCAGCCATTCTTACAACGTAACACTATCTTTGCTCGCTTAGGTATCAGGGTTTGTACAGACCCAGAACGCCCTGCATAGTTCTGCGATGAATTAATGTTTCGCATGATGATTGTGAGAACACTCGATCAACCAACGCTGAGTGAATGCGAATCGCACGACTCTCTGTTTGGATCGGGCTACTGCTAGGTACAAGCTCGTATCGTAGCCGGCGCTGCAACTGGTTAGATTGATAAAGCAATATGGGTTTATATTAAGCAGCCTAATGCATTGAAAAATTGAATTGCAGTACTTTCAATGAGAAGACCGCTAAGATTCTGCGAGACTGTGCGGAATTGCTGCGGCTGCAAGATGCTAACCCGTTTCGCATCAATGCATATATCCGCGCGGCCCAGACACTTGAGTCTCTGGCCGTGGATTCCCGCGACATTCTGAGGAGCGAAGGAACCGACGGGCTTATGAAATTGCCGGCGATCGGGCGTGGCCTGGCCGCATCGATTGCGGAAATTGCCCGGACCGGACGCTTGTCGCAACTGGATCGATTGCGAGGTTCGGCCGACCCCGAAGTGTTGTTTCAATCTGTGCCCGGTATTGGCCCATCGCTCGCCCATGCAATTCACAACGAATTACATGTCGAAACATTGGAAGCACTCGAGGTTGCAGCGCACGATGGAAGGTTGGCCGCTGTTAAAGGAATCGGGCCGCGACGTGCGGCGATTGTCAGTTCGAGCCTTGCTGCAATGTTCGGGCGCGCAACGGCTGGCCCTCACATATCCGACAGAACACCGTCTGTCAAAACCATGCTTGACGTAGATCATCAATATCGAGACGAGGTTGCTGCTGACAGGCTGCCGAAAATCGCACCGACACGATTCAATCCGCAAGACCGAGCCTGGCTGCCAATCATGCATGCGGACCGCTGCGGTTGGCATTTCACTGCGTTATTTTCGAATACAGCAAGAGCGCACGAGCTTAAGCGGACTAACGACTGGGTCGTACTATACTACTACGACGGTGATCACCGCGAAGGTCAGTGCACTGTCGTAACAGAAACTCATGGACCACTCAAAGGCCAGCGTGTTGTGCGTGGACGCGAGACCGAGTGCCGTCGACTACTGGCGAATTAGAAAGGTCACAACGGCTAATCAGTTCAATGTGCAGATGCATCGATTCTTGCTGCAAGCGCTTTTAATGACTTTGATATCTCGACCGGGTACACAGTCGTGGTGCAGGGGTCGTGCATCGCTTGCGGCAAAGTGGCCAGTTCGTTAGCCGCATGTTCGCGCGCAGCAGGCAGATCCGGTGACGACCCTATCCGGACGCCGTCGCGCATTACCGGCACCAGGAGTGCTTTTCCTTCACACTCCTCATTAACTTCCACCAAAGAGTCGCTTCGAATGACGCCACGTGAATTACATCGTCGATAAATCTGCTTGCGGCCGGGCCACGTTGCTTTTCCGACGGATTTCTTGCGGCGTGCAGTGCCTGCATACTCCTGTATCTTGTATGCGCAGTCTAAATATGGCGCGTCGGCCGACACGTCCAGGTGGGTACCAATGCCAAATCCATCCACGGGTGTATCTTTGAATTCGGCAGCAAGTAAGTACTCATCGAGACTCCCGCTACAAAAGATTGAGATGTCACTACAACCGCTTTCGTCCAGAATTTTCCGGACCTCGACAGCGAGCGCAGGCAAATCACCACTGTCCAGTCGCACAGCGCGAACAGTAATCTGTTCCCGGCGCAATTGCTTTACGAGGGGAATAATCGAACGAGCAGCGGCAATTGTGTCGTAGGTGTCGATAAGGAGTACCGATCCATCCGGATAAACCCGTGCGAAATGTTCGAACGCGTCCAACTCGGACGTATGCGCCTGCACAAAAGAATGCGCCATCGTTCCATACATAGGTATGCCGAATTCAGCATTGGCCAGCACCGTCGAGGTCCCGGAAAACCCTGCGATATAGCTCGCGCGCGCAGCCAACAGGCCAGCCTCGGCTCCGTGTGCGCGGCGAAGCCCGAAGTCGACCAGCATTTTGTCCGGAGCAGCCAACACACATCGAGCAGCTTTACTTGCGATCATAGTCTGATAATGGACCAGATTGATCAGACGTGTCTCGATGAGCTGCGCCTCAGGCAGCGAAGCAATGATCTGCACAATGGGTTCATTCTCAAAGCAAATGGTGCCTTCCGGCATAGCCCGGACCTCACCCCGGAAGCGAAAATGCGCAAGGTAGTCGAGTAACCGTGAACTAAACTGTCCGGTTGACCCAAGCCATTCGATTTCCGCCTTGCTGAAAGTTAGCATCTCCAGATAGTCAAGAAGCTGCTCGAGTCCGGCGGACATCAGGAAGCTTCTATTCTGCGGCAGCCGGCGGACGAAGAATTCGAAGACCGCCTCGTCGCACATGTCCTTTGCAAGATACGCCTCCAGCATAGTCAGATGGTACAGATCCGTCAGCAGCCCGCTGGTTTGCGGCAACGCATGCAAATGTTCGCTCGATTGGGGCACGATATCGGAACTCTCAGCGTGGATCATTGAGAACTTCAGCTGAATCCACGACACTCGCGTGCATCAGACGCAATTTGTCTATGGCTTGATCGCCGTCTAATTCATCGATCGCCCGGATCGCATCCGCCAGCACCACGACGTCAAAACCGCACCGCAATGCGTCCAGCGCAGTATTGAGCACGCAATACTCCGTGGCGAGGCCTCCGACAAAAACGCGGCTCACGTGCAAATCCCTCAAAGAGGCTTCGAGATCGGTGCCCTCAAATGCTGAATATGCGTCCTGATCAGCAGACCTGCCTTTATCGATAATTCTCATGCTACTCCGGAGATTGAGGGCCGGGTCGAGCTCAGCGCCGGCAGAATCTGCCACGCAATGAGGCGGCCATGGCCCACCGGCCTCCTGAAACGAACAATGATCCGCGGGATGCCAGTCGCGGCTCGCGAATACCGGCAACTTAGTCCGGGCGAATGAATCGATGCATGCTGCCAATACCGGTATGACGTCTTCGCCATCAGGTACGGGGAGGGAACCGCCAGGCAGGAAGTCGCGCTGCACGTCTAATATCAACAAGGCGTCACCTTTCGTCAGCATCACTGATTATCCTTTTATGCAGATCATCGGTCGAAGTTGGCAGACCTTACGGGCGAGTCCCGATCGTTCCGCCGAATCCACGACTGCGGTGACGTCCTTGTATGCCCCCGGAGCTTCCTCCGCAATTCCTCGCGTTGACGGGCTACGGATCAAGATGTGTTTCGTCGCCAGCTGATCCTGGATCTGCCTTCCGCTCCACTTCTTCAGTGCCTTATGCCGGCTCATCGCCCGACCGGCTCCGTGACAGGCAGAGCTGAAGGCCAGCGTTTCACATCTATCAGTACCGGCAAGGATGTAGGACGAGGTTCCCATGGAGCCACCGATGATTACAGGTTGCCCGCTAGCGCTGAACTCGGATGGCAGATCCTGGTAGCCTGGCCCGAACGCGCGGGTGGCACCTTTGCGATGCACATACAGCGTTCGAATCTGGCCATTGACTTCGTGCCTTTCCTCCCGACAGGTATTGTGTGAAACGTCGTACACGACATCGAGGACCGTATCCGGAAAGAAGCCCGAGAACACCTGTCGAGTAAGGTCGGTAAGTATCTGCCGATTCGCCAAAGCGCAATTGATGCCGGCGCGCATAGCACCGACATAACTGAGCCCAAGTTCCGAGCTTATTGGTGCGCACGCGAGTTCACGGTCAGGAAGGTCGATACCGAACTCCGGTGCCGCCAGCGCCATGCTTCGAAGAAACTCTGTGCCGATCTGATGCCCAAGGCCTCGCGATCCGCAGTGAATACTAACAACTGTGTCATTCAATTCGAGTCCAAAGGTCCTCGCGATTGATGCGTCGAACAGCTCACTCACGTATTGGACTTCGAGGTAGTGATTCCCTGATCCCAAAGTTCCCATCTCATCCCGCTGGCGACGCCGCGCGCGTGATGACACCTCGGACGGTTCGGCACCGGACTGGCACCCCCGTTCCTCGATGCGTTCAAGATCGCCAGCATGTCCATAACCCTGCGAAACGGCCCAGCGCGCACCGCCCAGCAACATTTCATCCATCGCACGCTCATTCAGATGAATAGATCCCGTGCTGCCAACGCCAGCCGGAATCGATGCTGCCAAATTGTCTGCGAGGGCTGTTTGAACGCGTTCAATGTCCTGGCGAGTCAACTTGGTACGCAATAGTCGTATTCCGCAAGAAATATCGAAACCGACGCCGCCCGCGGAAATAATGCCATCTTCATCGGCATCAAATGCGGCTACACCACCAATAGGAAAGCCGTATCCCCAATGTGCATCCGGCATGACCAGCGCGCTGCCGACGATGCCCGGCAGTCGACAAACGTTGCAGATCTGCTCTTTGACCTTATCGTCCATATCGGCAATGAGGTCATTATCAGCGAAAATGATAGCCGATGCCCGCATCCCCTCGGTCGCCGGAATGCGCCACCGATACTGATCGATTTGGTCGAGCGACTCTATATCCACAGGTATTCTCCGTTCCCCAGGCCTAAACATCGACCACGCATTCAACCACCCACTCGTCGTTATTTTGTCTTACCGCCAACGCCGTAAAGGTCGCGCCCTTCACTTCTACAGCTGGCTGATGTCTGGTGAGGTCCACTGGCTCACCTTTGACATTCGCCAGCAGCTTGCCATTACTTAACTTTACGTCGAAGTCACAAAACAGCATCTTTCTGACCGCCATTTCGTAGATCAGCGCATTCAGCCAATCGACCAGCAAAACCTCGTCGCTCGGAGCTTCGCAGATCACGCGGATGCTCCTTCTGGCTTGAACCTGTGACACGTCAGTTGTCACGGCGGTGAGCGCGGTCGCGATTTCCTCGAACGCACTTGCCTTACTTGGGCCACGACCTCGCAATCCAATATCTGCATCGTGACTAAAATGGGACCAGGCCATACCGTTTCACCACAATTCACAACTAACATGGCGTCCACGTAATTCTGACGCCCATCGCGCTATCACAAGCACCGATCGCGACAGAAGGGCGGCAATATTTATCGGGCTGTTAGCTCTGCTGAGACTGCAACACTAGCGAAATTCAGGGCGATCGAATATCTGCAATTTTACGTACACAAGCAACCGAAAATGCGGCATCGAAGCAGCCTCGCGATCAGCGATGCGAGCCTATAAGTATATCTCCGAATTTCCAAGCGGCCCGTCTCCGCCTATTCTTAATAAACTTCTCTGGAGATAATAATGGCCAATTGTTATAGCTGCGGCAATGACTATGAAGATACTTTTCGCGTCGTGACCAAAGATCACACGTACGATTTCGACTCATTTGAATGCGCTATTCATGCCTTGGCGCCTTCATGCTCCCATTGCGGATGCCGAATTTTGGGCCACGGAGTGCAATTTGATGAAACGATGTTCTGTTGTGTGCATTGCGCGTCTGAAGCTGGCGTGACAGGACTAGCCGATCATGGTCACACCACTGTAATCGCCGAAGCGAGCTGAAGCCCTGGACGGCGAATCGGCAGAATTCATAGAAAAAAATACAATTCAGCGCCGAGTGCGGTCGCAGCCAAGCAACTCATTGCCACCATAGAGCGGCCTCGCCTAGCCACTTTTTGTCTGCAGATATCTGAGAAACCACGCACGCGCGAGTGCTTCGACCTGCTCGAGGGCACCCGGTTCTTCAAACAGGTGTGTGGCGCGATCCACAACCGCGACTTCAGCGGTGCAAGTCATGTTTTCCCTGGCATTTCTATTGAGACGTAGGACGTCTGAATCGGCGCCGCCGACAATCAACAAAGTAGGCGCCCGCACGCTCCTAAGGTAGTCGCCCGCCAAGTCAGCGCGGCCACCCCGCGATACCACTGCCCCGATCTGTTCCGCCAGTCGGGCAGCGACGATCAGCGCGGCCGCCGCACCGGTGCTGGAGCCGAAAAGACCAATCGGCAGGTCCTCTACATCGGATCGGTCGGCTAACCATTTCGTCGCCCCGGCCAGACGGCGGCTCAGCAAAGTAATATCGAAGCGATATTCGCGGGTAACGACATCGATTCGGTCTTCATCGGCCGTGAGTAAATCGAAGAGCAGCGTTCCAAGTTGACCCGCCCGCAAGTACCTGGCAACGGCATTGTTACGCTTGCTGAATCGGCTGCTGCCGCTGCCGTGTGCAAATACGACGATACCGGCTGCGTCCGCCGGTATCTCCAGCCATCCCCTCAATATCGCTCCTTCGACTTCGATTAGTGACTCAGTTTTGCTGTGTCCAATATTCATGGACCGTGACCCCTAAAGCATCACTAGCGTTTCCGTTAGTGAACGATGATCTGTATTAAAGAACAGAGTCCGGTCCTCGCTGCACTGACAGCAGGAGACTCAGCACAAAGACGGTTCAGCCAGCACCAGACGATCATTTATTAATGTGAATTGGGTCGAGAATTCTTTACCCAATGTATTTAGCTTCTTAACGAGCCACCGACGGCCTTCATCCTTTGCATGCTCCAGGGTCATGCGACGGACGCACAATGGAACGATCTCCAGGCTTTCGACGTATCCGGATTGAAGATTGAGTGTCACAAAGTACATCAGCGAGAACCAGGGGCGATACTCCTCATATCCGCCGATACCCTCGTAATCGTTCAGAAAATCGCCGCAACCATATATTATTGGTTTGTGCTGATAGATTTCCACGGCTTTTGGGTGATGTGACGAGTGCCCGTGGACGATATCGGCAGCTCCCATGTCAATTAGATGGTGAGCAAAATCGGTTTGGTCAGTGGGTATCTCATATCCCCAGTTCTCGCCCCAAGGGATTGATGCGATCACGGTATCGCCCGCGTTTTTGGCCGCGAGAATCGCCTCGGTAACACGACTGGCTGAACTCGGCGACAGATCCCGCAGCAGGTTGACGCCAGCGCGATTCTTACAGGCGCTCCAGCTTTGGGGCACTCCGCTCGTTCGATCCGCAAGACCAAATACCAGCACGTTGCCTTTTTCAGCAACGGTGATGCGCGCCGGCCGACTTGCCATGTCAATATTCTGCCCGGCACCTGACGTAGAAAAACCCGCATGGCCAAGAGTCGCCAATGTTTCGTGCAGACCTGGATACCCCCAATCCAAAACATGATTGTTTGCCAGTACGCAGCAATCGATATTCATCGCCCGGAGACACGAGACGTTGCGAGGCGCCATTCGGTAGTGAATGCTCTTGTCCAGCCAGAATTCATTGCTGACTGTGTTACTCGTTTCTAAATTGATCACCTGCAAGTCCGGCTGGACGTCACTCAAGACTTCAAGTGCGTCGCCCCAGATGTAGGTGGAGCTGACAGGTTTTGGAATAGGCCCGTTTCGGCGCTCGGCGAGCGTAACGTAGTCGGAAGCGTTCTTGACGTACGACTCGTACAATTTGGGCGCGCCGGGCTGGGACAGAACCTGATCAATGCCTCGTCCTGTCATGACGTCGCCGCACAGAAACAACGTAAGTTCCGGAAGTGCGGTTACGCTACCTTGTTCATCATCCGGCATCGGCAGGCCCCCATGATGCCGCGTTACGGGACGGGGTGGTGTTTCCCGATTAGGTACACCGATGACGCTTGCGGTCCCTTTTCTCCCAATTCTTCGACGTAACGCACCTCAGCGCCGATGGTCAGCTTGTCAAATGGCGTATCTACAACGCTGTTACGATGAAAGTAGACCTCGCGGCCGTCAGGCGTCTCCAGCTTTCCGTGGTCATGCTCCGGATCCAGTTGGAATACACGACCATGCGCAGGAACTTCGTGAGTCTTTACTTTACCTCGACGTATTCGCGCATAATCCTCGAGCTGGCGCCGCATGCTATCGAATGCATCTCTGATGGCAACGTACGGATCTTCATGAGCATGATGCGCCTCAGGAGCACGCTGCACAACGAGCTCGTTGCCCGGGACAGTTACATCGATCCGGATGTGATAGAGGTTACCTTTATGGTGATGCTGATGAGGTTTTTCGACAACTACATGGCAATGCATGATGTCGCCGTAAAATTTTTCGAGTTTGTCCGCGCGCTCCTGTACAGCATCTTTGACGGCTGGAGAAGGGTCAACACCACGAAATGTAATGGACAGCGGTATCTTCATGTTCACAGCACGAGTGGAATGACGGACACTATGCAGCTGATTCCCGGGAATTTCCGCTCACCAGGTGTTGTTGCTCGTTCTCAATTTGACGTACGAGCAATGAATTGAGATTGTTCATTATCTCGGCCATGGCCTCGATGACATTGTCCAGGCTGATCACGCCGACAAGTTCAGCGCCCCTGGTTATCAGTACGCGCCGCACACCGTATTCATTCATCGTGGCGGTGATCTCTGTAAGATCGGAATCAGCACTTACCGTGGCAGGTTTTCGTGTACACAAATCTGCGACAGTGATATCCCTCGGATTCAGTTCGCAGGCAATTGCATGAATGACGATGTCGCGGTCGGTAACGACACCGACGGGTTCAGCATTTCGTCCGGAGCCACGGGTGATGACCAGATCGCCAACCGCCTCGGTTCGCATTAGCCTGGCAGCCTCAGTCAGATTGGTGGCTTCGTCTACGGTCGCAATAGTTGATGGGGCGAGGTCGATTGCACGCATTTGGACAATTCTCCTTAAAGTTTCGCATAGCGTCATCGCAGCGAAATTGAAGTGGAAATTGTAGGCGATAATATGCGCCACATTTCACCGGTCGTGAAGTAGTAAATATGCTTACTACAGATCCTGTGTACTGCAGTAGCAGCGCCGCCCGTCCGTAGTTTCGCGTAGTGACCGTTTCGTACCATCCGCCTATGATTTAAACATGATGCTATTTGCATTAAATGCGAGCGCCGCGCTGGGTTCCCGGCTTGGCAAGGAATTGGGCTGTAAGGTGAGCCCTCATGAGGAGCGTGAATTCGCTTGCGGCGAACACAAATCCCGCCCGCTGGAAAGCGTATGGGGCGAAGACATCTACGTACTGTCATCGCTACATGGCGATTGCGACTATTCCGTAAACGATAAGATTTGCCGCCTGCTTCTTTTTATTGGCGCTTTAAAGGACGCTGGGGCCGGCCGAGTGACTGCGGCAATTCCGTATCTTGCTTACTCCAGGAAGGACCGCAGAACAAAGACAAGTGATCCGGTTGCGACGCGCTATGTGGCAACGATCTTGCAGAGCGTTGGTACTGACAGGGTCATCACGATGGACGTTCATAACCTGGCTGCATTCGAGAACAGTTTCGAGTGCCCTTCGATTAACCTTACAACCTTCGACCTGTTTGCAGCACATTTCTATCGGGCGGCAGGCAAAAACGTGAATACGATCGTGTCACCGGATCTTGGTGGGATTAAGGCGACGAGACAGTTTCTCGAGGCGTATTCCGAACTGTCGCACCATATACCGAATCTGGCGATCATGGACAAGAAACGTAGCGAAGGTAAGGTTAGCGGCGCCGGCTTGATCGGAGACGTCGGAAATCATGTATTGATCCTCGACGATATGATCGGCGGTGGTTCAACCTTGTGCCGGGCGGTGACGGCCTGCATTAACGCAGGGGCGCAGAATGTTTCGGTCGGTGCGACTCATGGACTCTTCGAGAATGGTGCGCCGGCGCTTTTCGATCAAGAGGGTATCGGCGAAATCGTCGTGTCGGATAGCGTTGCAATCGAAAACCTGGGACTCAGCGATGAACAGCTCGGCCGTGTAACAATCCTTGGGACGGCCGGGCTACTAGCCGATTGTATCCGTGAAATGCAGGCTTGACGCGGCGCATTAACAGCCGGCATGTGCCGCCGTGATGTAGTGCCGGACATCATGCAAATAATCGATCGCCCGGCGCTTGCAGGTTTCGCCGCCAGCTAATTCCAACGTTCGCCACGCTGAAAGTCCCGCGCGCACCAGTGCCCCAAGTGCAGCATAATATTTCCACAGGTGAGTCGGCACAGCTGCCACGCTGCTGTTGATTTTGTAACACTCGAAGCATGCCTGTTCCAGCCAGCTTAGACCAGCATGCCGACATTCCATTCCAAGAAATGCGAGTTCCTCAACGCTATCGAGGCGACGAAGATCGGCATCAAATTCCAGACAATCGATAATCTCCGGTTCGGCGTTTTCGATGAGGAAAATGTGCTCCGGCCTGAGGTCACCGTGTCCTTCGCGTATGTGCCCATCGCGGTCTCGTTGTTCGAGTAGCCTGGCATGTACGTCGACATACGAACTTAGTAGCCCCGATGCTTCATTGGCTAGCGCTTTGGGCAAGCCAAACTCTGGACGCAGAAGTTCCTGTATCCATTTCGCTTGCTTCCGCCGCAAACGCGCAACGTAGCCCCCGGAGCCAAAGTGACATATCGAGGCATTGTTGTAAAAGCGGAGCAATTTTTCTATCAGGCATTGAATGTCTGCCGATGCGACCCGCCCTTCTGACGCAGCGACCAGCAGCATGCGAGACTTCGGTAATCGAATCATCTTGACCAGCCACTCGACGACACATCCCTCTGTATCGAGATTGAGCCTGCCTTTTTCATCGACTATGAGAGGCACTACGCCGAGGTAGGTACTTTTCGCAAGTCGTCGATTGAGTCGATACTCTTCAAGACACAGCCTGCGCCGGGATTCCAGTGACGAGTAGTCAAATCCGCCTTGACGAAACGGTTTCTTCATCTTATATACGTGTCGCTCCGTCATGAATAGCCAGGCGTGATGTGTCTGCAGAAAAGTCACGACTTGTGTGCGTTCGCGATAGCTTTCAGGAGCACAAAGGAAGCTGACTTTGTCCTCAAAACTGACGAACATATTTTTTTCTGAAAGCTGCGTGAGATCGCGCGTAGCGAGCATGACTATGTATCCCTATGACGTTTATCGAGTCTAGCAATACCAGCTTTCTACATGACATAAGTAGCTCTACTTAGTGTCAACGCCGGTATCGGCTTGCATACTTTGCCTTGGGAATTTCTCCATGGATGTCACCTGATGAGCCGGGTCTTTGACGATCGTAGTGAAGCCGGCCGCTGCCTTGCAGCGGAAATAAAACATCGTGGTTTGAAAAACGCGATAGTTCTTGGATTACCACGCGGTGGGGTTCCGGTAGCTTATGAAGTCGCATTGGCTATCGATGCGCCGCTCGACGTACTTGTTGTACGCAAACTCGGCGTGCCTTTTCAGCCTGAGCTTGCGCTCGGCGCTATTGCGTCCGGCGGTGTTCGTGTACTGAACGAAGAGCTTTTGAACGAATTGCCCGGCGTCGACGAATCAACTATTGAGGCAATCATAGAGAAAGAAACGGAGGAATTAAAACGTCGGGAAGTGCTCTACCGCGGAGATCGACCGCTCCCTGAGCTGCATAGCAAAGATGTCCTGGTCGTCGACGATGGCATGGCAACCGGCGCGACGATGTGGGCCGCTGCAAAGGCAGTCAAGCAACAGCATCCGGCCAAGATCATAATCGCCGTGCCAACCGCCTCGTCTTCCGCAGTGCGCCTGGTGGAGAATTCCGCTGACGAGGTCATTTGTCTGGACACGCCGCCTTCGTTTTCCGCCGTCGGCTACTATTACCGCGATTTCGGGCAGACCACAGACGGCGAGGTTCGCGAAACGCTGCAAGAAGCCTGGCAAGCTCGATCGGCAGCTTGAGTTTTGCCGGTGAGTGCCACAACTTATTCGGTATGTTTCGGTCTGGGCAACTGCCATTGCGCTAGGGAGTAGGATCGCTCGATGGCATTATTACTATCATCTGACGCATTTGTTGACGGCAGCGACATCCCGCGAAAATATACCTGCGACGGTGAGGACCTGTCGCCGCCCCTATCGTGGTCCGGCATACGGGCCGGTGCAAAAAGTCTCGCGTTAGTCGTTGACGATCCGGATGCACCCGACCCGGCGGCACCCACAATGATCTGGGTACATTGGGTCCTGTATAACCTCCCAATAGACAGTGTGGGCTTGACCGAAGCGATCGCTAATTCTGAATTGCCACCTGGCACGCTCGAAGGCAGGAACGACTGGGAGCGCACCGGTTATGGCGGCCCTTGTCCGCCGGTTGGTCGTCATCGATATTTCTTCAAACTCTATGCTCTCGATACCACACTGCCGGATCTCGGGCGCGCCAACAAAGCGGACCTGGAACAGGCAATGCAGAATCATATCCTGGCAGAAGCGGTTTTGATGGCCACCTACAGTCGTGGCTGACGAAGGCAGCCAGTCAATGGCGCAAAGATCAACAAAGACATCGACAGGAAAATGGTCTGCAAAGGCCGCTCACGAGAGCCACACCCTGGATCTTGAGGAAGGGGTTTTTACCTGGAAGGACCCGCAGCGGATCGCGCGCTCGCTGAAAATGTCTGCGGATGTCAGCGAGAACCGTAAAGCACCGCCACTTCGTTCCGCCATGTCGATGCTTGTATTTTATATCAATCGGGCAGGTAAGAATCGCAGTGAAGATCAGAAGCGCGTTCTTGAGCAGGCTAAAGAGGAATTGCGGAAACTCTACCAGGATGGCTGATTTCGTGACACAGTCGCAAATCATTCCGTATGCCGGCCGCGCCGGGCTTTTCGGTGCCGTTAGCTACCAATAGGCGCAATTACCTACTGTCGGATCATCCGCCAGGCATTATTCTCCCAGTTATGAATAACGAACCCGACCCGATCGTTGGTAGCTGGTACCGGCACCTGGACAAGGGGCAGATGTTTAAAGTGGTTGCCTTTGACGAAAGCCAGGCATTGATCGAGCTGCAGCATTTCGATGGCGATATAGAGGAAGTCGATCTGACTGCCTGGGGCGGCATGGATCTGGAAATCGCTGAGGCGCCGGAGGACTGGACTGGGCCGATGGATGACATTGAACGTGACGATCTCGGGTACAGCAGTGAAACAGGGATGTCTGGTAGCGACTGGCGTGGACCGTTGCAGGAAACGCCGCGCGAGGAAACGGAGGCTTGGGAAAATACCGGATCTAAAGAGGACACTGCTGATCAGGACGAAGGGCAGCTCGCTGAAGAACTATGGGAACCGGAGAAGATCGAAGGCGTCGATTCAGAATCCGGCGCCTAGATGCGTGACGAGCCATGATGCTGAGTCAGCAACAAACAAGCCAGATCAAACAAAGCCAGCTGGATCGCTCAGACGAGTTGCGAGTGGACATTCAGCGTGAACTGCGCAAATACGATGATGAAACATACGGCCAGCTAGCCGGCCGCGTCGCAGATTCTGGCGAGCAGTCATTTGCTGACCTGCTGGCGGACGTCAACCTGGCAGAGATCCATCGTGACGTAATGGAATTCCGCGACGTCGAGAGCGCCCTGCTGCTCCTTGCAGACGGAGGTTACGGGCTTTGTGTGAGTTGCGAAGAGTCCGTTGAATCACATCGTCTCGATCGTAACCCGACGGTCGCGCGTTGTGTAAAATGCCAGCAGGCATTCGAGAATAGAAAGCAAGAAATTCATTATCGCACGCTCTGAGACCATCGCCAGAGAGACCATGGCTGCTCAGGCTAACTCGGACCGCGAGTCGGGCTTCCTTGCACTCAAGGCGAGCACCACACCCTGAAAAAGACCGCAACGTGAGTTTCACGACGTAAAGCGAGCATGCAACGAACGCCGTAAAGGAGGTTTTCGGCTGTGCTACGGCTTCCCCGTATTGCCAATGACACTCCGGTTCGACGATCATTTATGGGTGGATGCTTTTTCCGTGATCCCAATGAGCCAGGTTGGCCGGCTGTGGGCGGAACCGAATTGAAATCGAGACGATTATGATGAAGAAATATATTCACCTCATTTGTATAGGCACTGTGGTGATGCTGTGCAATACGGCATCTGCCGAGAGTTCTGAGATTTTGAGATTTGACGGGCAAGGGAGTGGAAAGTCGCCCGTTTTCACGGTTGATGGGCCGTGGACCATGGACTGGAATGCAGATAGTGAATTTCCGTTGGTCGCAGGTTTCGAAATGCGACTCCACGACGGCACGTCCGGTGAGATTATTGGCAAGGTGGTGGAAATTGAAGGTACAGGTCGAGGGCTCAGGCTATTTGAAGACACTGGCACTTATCAGATCGTCATTATCGGAAGAAGTGTTGAATGGGATATCGAGATTCTGGAGATCAGCGAGGAACAAGCAGCAAGCCTTAAGCGCGGCACAGAAGGCAAGCCGTCGCTAATCGATTCTTCACGGCACATAAGTCGCCGCCTGCCGGAGAGTAGTTTCGTGGAATGGCGGCCGGAGAGTGATGAAACTCTGTTGTTGTTTAATGATGACCGTGTTGCATGGCGCATCTCGTTCTCGCCGAACTGCCCTGGTCTGAAATCGGCGACGGCGATTTCTTTCGTGACGCCAGTGACCGACGGTACCGACCAATATGATTCCATTCTGCTCGATGATGGTACACGCTGTTATTTTGCAAGCGTCACACCCAATATCGCGCAATAATCAAATTCCCCGCAAAAAAGTGTCTTCAGAAACAGAAAGTAGCCGCCATAGCCGGCGCAGAGTGCTTTTTCTCAGTGGTTGTTGCGCATCTCCCCCGTTTCTACGATAAGCATGATCCGACAGCCTGTTGGGTGCGAAATAGAATTCATGCCGCAATCGGCAGCTGATACATACCACGACAACACGTTTCCCAACAATAATTGTCCAGGCGAGTGATCTTACGGTGGCTTATACCGGCTTTTTCGTCAGGGGGAGCGCCGTCGAGCCCTCTGTGGGCACGCTCATGGTTGTAATAGTCCTTAAATAGAAGCAGTTTCCTCTCCAGATCGAGAGCACCCCAAAAGGGTACCTGATCGAGATACTCTCGCCGCACCGTGCCGATCAGTCGTTCGACAAATGGATACGACAAAGGAACGTAAAGCACAGTCTTCACCTCCATCACATCGAGAATCCGGAGGTTGGCGCTCCATTGGCGGAATCGAGATATCGGATCGTTGTCCGAGCTCAGATACTGGGGCCCGGTAGAGCTGCTGATTATGCTATTGAACATGCGGCACGCTCTAGGTCCATCGACTACGCCAACATGGACCGCGAATCCAATGACTCGCCTTTTGTATATTGATCCATGACAACCATCACCCAGTGCGACTTGAGGATCAGCGATTCACATCGAAAAAGATCCACACTTCACAAACTGTCTTTACTGTGGCCCAGGAAAGTGAGCCAGGACGGACCGTTGGACCCAGGCTCCGGTCGGTAGTGTTTGGCCAGTACGCGTCGAACCACATCCTTGTCAATCTCGATATCGAAGACCAGGGAGATCTGGTCGGCGATGCGCTGGTAACCGAACTTCGGGTTTCTGCATTTCATTTCAACGATTGCTGAAATCAGTTCTGGAGAAGGTCCGATGGGACCTGACTTGCCGCGATTATTCGGCGTAAACAGAAGGTGGTACTTACGTTTCACCAGTGCTCGATGAAAGCTGAGAATGGTGGAGGGTTTCAGAACGATGGCAGAACGTAACAATCGGGTAGGGCGCATCAAGATTGCACACAGCCCAACAATAAGACGGTCGCTCGGCCGAAGGAGCGGTGCTCGCGCTCGCGAGCGATTGAGGATTAGAAGCTGATGTCTTACGAGCAGAGATTCAGCAACGACGGATCGAGCACCACCCGGCCCGAACAAGCGGGCAACCGTTACGACAAGGTGAATGAAAAGTATGGTGAGATCACGTATCACTGATTCATCGTAACCAAAACGCCATAATTGACAAGACTTGGAAATCGCTCGAATTTATGCGAAAAATAGGAATTCGCCCCCAACACCATCATTCCGCTCCATAACAACGGTAGCCCCAGATATAAACTGGCTGTAATCATGTTGAGAAGCATGCGCTTGGAGTCGTGTTCACCGGGGTTGGCGAATATTTGAAAGAAGACGTTGACGTCCGGGTACATGGAGAGAATGAGATTCTGATCGACCCAGAGGGCCAGGTACCATAGGACAGACCAGAACTTGACGGTGAATATGGCCATGGCGCCGGTCATCATCATGGAAATGGAGTAACGCGAGAGCACAACCAACATGGGTAGCAGTGCGTACATGCCGAGCAAGATAATCAATGAAGCAAAGGATATTGTCTCAAGCGTCGACTCTTGAATAATGTCAATCTGCTCCTTCCCAATTCAATCGTTTGTGCGGTTTTCCCTTATCCTGCACACTCGCCTGTCGTGCTAATTTCTAAATTGCTTGCTGGATGTTGCTAACCGACGCGGAGTATTGCAATGAGTAGGCTTCTGAAGATATCGCTGGTGCTTGCCTGCATTGGCGGTATTAGCGGCTGCATACAGGATCGAACTTCAGCGGTAGGTTTTCGCCTGCCTGACGGGGATCCGGTAATCGGCCGCCAGTATTTTCTTTCCCTGCAGTGTCACGAGTGCCATTCAATCGCTGGCGAAGATCTGCCTCAGCTGCCGCTTGCGGACGAGCCATATGTCGAGTTGGGCGGTGCCGTTACCCATGTCAAGACCTACGGCGAACTAGTGACAGCAATCATCAATCCTTCACACAAGTTGGCAGAAGGCTATCTCAGGGACGAGGTATCGCATGACGGCAAGTCTAAGATGATCGTTTATAATGGCCACATGACTGTGCAACAACTAATTGACATTGTTATGTTCCTGCAGCCACATTATGAGGTTGTGTTGCCGGAATTTACCTATCTCGAATACGAGCTGTAGATTTGGGTTGCGCAGAACTGCGCAACTTTTACCGTACTTCAGAATCTGGTCGCGTTCCAGTTCTAGGCAATTATGCCACCCACGAGCATGAGGCCAATCAGTGTTAAACAAAAGAAAAATTTGCGTACGCTGCCGCGCCTACCGACATTTGCCAGAATGAATGCCTTGCCTATTTCAATCGCTTGCGAATTCGCAGAGGCATTGGCCTTGCGGGTCCACAACCACGATAATCGAAGTACGCTGCTAAATTGGTCGGACGAATCATCGCTAAACCATTCCTTGGCGGATTGCATCATGTGCATTAATGGGCTGCCTAGGAGCACGAATGGAGTTATTGTGCCCTACGAATGAGCACCATACGCGACGACTATATCAAATCGATTGCCGTACAGAAGATACGGGAACTCAGTCAGTCAGAATACTTTGCAGTCAGCGCGCACGTCTCGCGCGAGGTGTCCGAACTAAACGGGCTCGCGCGGGGCTCGTGATTGTACCTTTCGCAGCCGCGACAAGTGAGACGGTCCACTTGCTATTCGGATGGGCCTCCACGGGGAGTACGAGATGAACCGCGATCGACGTAAAAGCGGTGGCGACAATTTGCAGGCATGTCCCACATCAGCTTCGTATTGGCATCCGGCGTCGCAAGGTCTTTGGCCAAGTATCCTACGACGCGGATTGCTGTTTGCAGTGGTATGGTGGATCCTCGTCGGAGGCGATTT
>PVMS01079092.1_pt1 | contig 18402 bp, 15 predicted proteins | sample 1853461 | NCBI WGS metagenome assembly PVMS01 (sample SAMN08582032, study PRJNA380276) | Marine sediment metagenome, whole genome shotgun sequencing project. | isolation source: ocean sediment barecode stripped | collected 2017 | reverse complement strand
TATAGTGTTGAAAAGTGGATAAAAGTGGGAGGAGATGGGCAAGCTGCCCAGGATTCGCGCCAGAAGAGCGGAGCCGGGGCCGTCCGCATCATTGTGTTCCGAGGGGCCACCAAAGTCACGTTGGACGCCAAAGGGCGTATGGCAATACCGACCCGGTATCGGGAGCGGCTGGCCGCCCGTTGTGATGGCGAAATCGTCGTAACGGTGGACAAGGATCGCTGCCTCCTGATTTACCCGATGCCGGAATGGGAAGAACTCGAGCGCAAGCTGGTGCGGCTGCCGAGCATGCACAAAGTCGCGCGTCGAATTGTGAGAATTATGGTCGGTTATGCGACCGAGGTCGAGATGGATGGGAGTGGCCGGATTCTTGTGTCACGCGAACTTCGAGACTTTGCCGGACTGGAGAAGCAGGCGATTTTGATTGGGCAAGGCAACAAATTTGAATTATGGGATGAGGATACCTGGATCGAAAAACGGGATGAGTGGTTGGCCGACGAAGACGACGGCGATTTGCCACCCGATCTCGAGTCCATTTCGTTCTAGGAAGCGAATCATCCAATGAGCAGCAACACGCATACGCCGGTGTTGCTGGGGCCGGTCCTCGATGGACTGGGAGTGAAAAAAGACGGCTGTTACGTCGACGGGACATTCGGACGTGGGGGACACAGTAGCGCGATTCTCGAGCAATTGAATGCCGACGGAAGGTTGATTGCATTCGACCGTGATCCACAGGCGATTGCGTCGGCAAATTCGGCGCTGACGAGTGATCCGCGAGTGACGTTAATAAGGGGCGAAATTGCAAGCTTGGCGACATGCATGGGGGAAAGGGGGCTCACAGGACAAGTCGACGGCTTGTTGCTCGACCTGGGCGTCTCATCACCGCAACTCGACGAAGCCGAACGAGGTTTCAGCTTTCTTCGCGACGGACCACTCGACATGCGCATGGACCCGGGCGCAGGTGTCTCTGCTGCCCAGTGGATCAAAACTGTGGAGCAAAAAGCGTTGACCGGCGTGCTCAAGAAATACGGCGAAGAACGTGATGCAGCGCGTATTGCTCGCGCGATCGTAACGACACGCGAGAACGCGGTTATCAAAACCACGAAACAGCTCGCAGATATCATCGCGTCGGTAGTACCCGCACATACACGCAAAAGACATCCGGCGACTAAAACGTTTCAGGCGATTCGTATTTATATCAATAACGAACTCGAGCAACTCGAAGCAGTACTTGCCCAATCGATTGACGTAATGCGGAAGGGCGGTCGTCTCTGCGTTATCAGTTTTCACTCGTTGGAAGATCGCATCGTAAAACGATTCATGCGAGATGCGTCGCGGGAATCCGAGCAGTTTCGTGGAATGCCGCAGGTACCCACAGAACATAGACCAAAGCTTAAGTTGATCGGAAAAGTAATTGCAGCAACAGCCGAAGAAATTGACGCGAATGTTCGCGCAAGAAGCGCGCGGCTACGTATCGCAGAGCGACTTGGATGATGATTACGGCCCAACGTCAACCATTCCTGCTTGTCATTGTCTTTGCTGTCGTATGCGTATTCAGTGCCATGGCGCTGATTTTCACAAAGCACGAATCCCGCAAGTTGTTCGTCGAGCTAGAGGGACTGACGCACGACCGCGACGAGCTGAATATCGAATGGGGACAGCTGCAAATAGAACAAAGCACCTGGGCCACGCATGCACGTATCGAGCAGGTCGCTACCGACGATTTGTCGCTCGTTCGACCACGGCCAACAGAAATTTTCATAATTGAACAGCCATGACACGGGGCGCAGAAACAAAGAACCAGACTGCAAGACGCTTCGTCGGCAGAGTTGCGCTGGTAAGCGTGTTCTTCGTATTGGTCGTTATCTCACTGGCCGCTCGTGCCGTACAGCTGCAGGTTTTCAATAAAGATTTCCTGAACAAGCAAGCCGACACGCGCCACCTGCACACCGAAAAGATTTCTGCGCATCGCGGCACGATCAGCGACCGCAACGGCGAACCACTTGCCATCAGTACGCCGGTCGACAGTGTGTGGGCGAATCCGCAGAAGCTCGCGCGAGCGGTTGATAGCGTACCGAAACTGGCGCGCACGCTTGGGCTGGACACGCAAATGCTGATGCGCCGAATTACTCGCAGCATGGACAAGGAATTTATCTACCTGAAGCGTCACCTGCGCCCCGAAGACGCGGAAGAAGTCATGGCGCTTAAATTGCCGGGCGTCAATGTGCAACGCGAATACAAGCGTTTCTACCCGGCGGGCGAAGTTGCCGGTCATCTAGTGGGTTTTACCGACATCAATGATGAAGGCCAGGAGGGGCTCGAGCTCGCATTCAATCATTGGCTTGCCGGTGAATCGGGCGCGAAACGTGTGCTAAAGGACATGCTGGGACGGTCCGTCGAGAATGTGGAGAGTATTCGGTCGGCACGGCACGGCAAGGAATTGCGAACAAGCATCGATTTGCGGATCCAATATGTCGCGTACCGGACTCTCAAGGCAGCGATTCAGTCCTACAACGCCGAATCGGGATCGGTAGTCGTCATCGACACGCAAACGGGCGAAGTTCTGGCGATCGCGAATCAGCCCGCCTTCAATCCGAATGATCGGTCTCAGCTCTTCGCGGAACGCTACCGTAATCGCGCGATCACTGACATTTTCGAGCCCGGCTCCAGTATCAAACCTCTGGTTGTCGCAGCGGCTCTCGAAAGCGGACAGTACCGCCCGAGTAGCGTCATCGATACCGCACCGGGTTACGTGACCGTCGGCCCTAAAACGATCGAGGATGGCCGCAATTTTGGGCGCATCAGTCTGACAACGATACTCGCGCGTTCGAGCAACGTCGGTATTACAAAACTCGCGATGTCATTACAGCCCGACCAACTCTGGAACATCATGACGCAGTTTGGTCTCGGCTCGTTAACGTCTAGTGGGTTCCCCGGCGAATCGGCCGGCTTGCTGACGCACTACAACCACTGGCAACCGATCAGCCAGGCAACACTGGCCTACGGCTATGGTTTGTCGGTCACGCCTTTGCAGCTTGCCAAAGCCTACGCTGTACTCGGAAGCGACGGAAAGATGCGGCCGATCTCGCTAGTTGCGTTGGAACAGACGGGAGAATACGAGCAAATACTCTCGACGGAAACAGCCGCCGCAGTGCGAAGCATGCTCGAAGAAGTCGTGCAGCCGGGTGGAACGGGCACGGGCGCCGCCATCGCCGGATACCGCGTTGCTGGGAAAACAGGAACCTCCTGGAAGTATGCGGCAGGAGGCTATTCGAAAGACAAGTATATTTCCGTATTCGCTGGGCTGGCTCCCGCCAGCAATCCGCGGCTTGCAGCCGTGGTCGTCATCGACGAACCAAGCGGCGAATTGTATTACGGCGGTGATGTCGCGGCGCCCGTGTTTGCTGACGTCATGTCTGAATCATTGCGCCTGCTTGCTGTACCACCGGACGCGCTGCCGGCGAGGGATCCAGACAGCATTATGCAGGCGATGAGTCGATGAGCATGTCTGCCGAACATCTTAGTCGATCGATCACCCTGAACGAGTTGCTGGCGGGATTCGCAGACGCACCCGCAATACCGATATCGGGAATTTCCAGCGACAGCCGGCAACTGCAGCGAGGATATCTATTTCTGGCATGTCAGGGAATCAGCAGCCACGGCGCCGACTACCTCGATCAAGCGATAGAAGCCGGCGTTGCTGCGATTGCTTATGACGCAAATACGGCGCGACTACCAAAGGACAATGTAGGTGTTCCGATGATCGCAGTCGACGACCTCGGCAGACACCTTGGAACGATCGCAAATCGTTACTTTGGTTCGCCATCGGCGGCCATGCAGGTAATCGGAGTTACCGGAACCAACGGCAAGACGACCGTCGCCTGGCTAATTGCGCAGTGCAAGCGGCGCCTGGGCGAGGCTTGCGGCTATGTTGGCACGCTCGGATCGGGAGTTGACGACATAGACGTTAATGAAAACATGACGACGCCGGCGACGATCGAGCTGCACAAGCGACTCGCAGATTTTCGCAATTCGAATGCTTCGTTCGCGGCGGTCGAAGTGTCATCGCATGCGTTGGCACAAAATCGCGTCGACGGCATTGCTTTCGACACCGTGTTATTTACGAATCTCAGTCGTGATCATCTTGATTATCACGGTGATATGCAGAATTACGGTGACGCCAAGGCTCGCCTGTTCGTGGAGTACGGCGCCAAGCAATGCATCATCAATCTCGACTCTGAGTTTGGCTCGATGCTCGCTGAACGTTGCGGCCAGGATGTCATCGTCGTATCCACAAACTTTGATCGTGTCGCCAACGGCCGACCCTACGTCTTCGTTCGATCGGTGGTTGCCAAAGAAAACGGATCACAGGTTCGGGTAAGCAGTTCGTGGGGTGATGGCGAGATCGCTCTGCCACTACCTGGCGAATTCAACGTCGCAAATGCAGTGATTGTTCTTGCCCTGCTGCTTAGCCAGGGCGTACCGATCGACAAAGCTTGTGCTGTCCTCGAAGACATCGAGGCACCGCCGGGCAGAATGCAACGAGTCTCGCCAGTAGCTTCCAGGGCGACTGTTTACATTGACTATGCCCATACGCCGGATGCCCTTGAAGTTGCACTGCGCGCACTAAAAGCCCATTGCCGCGGCAAGCTTTGGTGCGTGTTCGGTTGCGGAGGCGATCGTGATGCAGGCAAGCGGCCGCAAATGGGCCGAATCGCTGAACGACATGCGGATCGACTCGTCATCACCAGTGACAACCCGCGCAGCGAGTTACCCGACGACATAATCGCGGCGATCGTCGACGGCCTGGAACAACCGGAAAACGCGAAAGTTCTCGAAGATCGGGAGGCGGCGATCGCCTGGGCGATCAATGAAGCACGCTCGAAAGACGTAATCCTCATCGCCGGCAAGGGCCACGAGACCTATCAACTGGTTGGCGCCGAGCGCCGGGATTTTTCTGATCTTGTGACTGCACAGTCAATCCTCGCCGATCATGCGGAGGCGACGGAATGAATTCGACACTCTCGCTGGCGGCGAAATCAATGCAGGGCGCATTGCACGGTGCGGACAGCGGTTTCGAAGGAGTAAGCACGGATACTCGCACACTCAACAGCGGCGAACTGTTTTTTGCTTTGTCGGGTCCAAATTTCGACGGCGGCGATTTTGTCAGTCAGGCCAGTGAAAAGGGTGCGGCTGGCACAGTGGTGCGATCGATCGCCAAACACGACATCGCGCAAATTACCGTTGACGACACGCGGCAGGCTTTGGGTCGACTCGGTGCGAACTGGCGTCAATCGCAAATGGCGACTGTCGTTGGTGTCACTGGTAGCAATGGCAAGACGACGATTAAGGAATTGATCACGGCGTGCCTGTCACAGCTTGCCCCGACTTTGGCCACAGCCGGAAATCTCAACAACGATATTGGCATGCCGCTCATGTTGTTGCGGATCGACTCGTCACATCGCTTTGCGGTGCTCGAAATGGGTGCTAATCATGCCGGCGAGATCGGCTACCTTACGTCGCTCGCGAAGCCCGATGTGGTCGTCATCAGTAACGCTGGCATAGCGCACCTTGAAGGATTTGGTTCGATTACCGGTATTGCTCACGGAAAGGGTGAGATTCTGCAAGGTGATACGCGGCCTCAGTTCGCCATCTTGAATGCCGAAGACGGCTTCTATCAGTACTGGCTGTCGCTTGTCGAGGGCATCGATACCTTAAGTTTTGGACTGAGCGAAAGTGCTGACGTCCGTGCGAACCATATTGTTGCCGAAAAGGGTACGACGTCGTTCCGCCTGCATCTGCCGGACGCGGCGATCGATCTGACCTTGCCATTGGCTGGTATTCACAACGTACGGAATGCTTGTGCGGCCGCCGCCGTAGCCACCGTGCTCGGCGTATCGCCAGAACAGATTCGTACAGCTTTTGAGTCGATCGAGCCTGTGGCGGGTCGGCTGCAGCCGGTCGCGGGCCGAAACGGCGCAATGTTGTACGACGACAGTTACAACGCAAATCCCGAGTCGGTTGAAGCCGCCGGTGACTTCCTCGTCACGCTGTCCGGCGACAATTGGCTCGTACTGGGCGACATGTTCGAACTTGGCGAGGGAGCCGACGAAATGCATTTCGACACGGGTGAAGCGCTTGTCGATAGTCGCATCGATCGATTGTTCGCGGTCGGCGATCTAAGCAGGCACACGGTTAGAGGATTCGGCGACGGCGGCGAGTGGTTTGCTTCTATCGATGACCTGATTACCAGCCTCGAGGGTGACATTTCTGCGGACGTAAATGTCCTGGTCAAAGGCTCACGTGGAATGCGTATGGAACGCGTGATCAATGCATTACGTGCGCCTGAAGCTATGCGAAAAAAGGCCTGACATGCTGCTCTACCTTACAAATTACCTGGCGCAGTTTGAGTCCGGCTTCAACGTATTCAATTACCTGACGATGCGCGCAATTCTCGGCGCACTGACTGCTCTGGTGCTGTCGTTTGTGATCGGGCCACGCATGATCAGAAAACTCAGCACCAATCAAGTAGGCCAGCCAGTTCGAGAGGAAGGACCCGATACACATCTATTAAAGGCCGGCACGCCAACGATGGGCGGCGCAATGATTTTGAGTGCGATCGTTTTCAGTACGGTGCTTTGGTCGGACCTCGACAATATGTTCGTCTGGATCGTGTTGTTTGTCACGCTGGCATTCGGCGTCATCGGCTATGTCGATGACTATAAAAAACTCGTTCTACAAGACCCGGCTGGCATCTCTGCGAAACAGAAGCTGTTCTGGCAGTCAGTGGCGGCAATTATCGCATCGGTCGCGTTGTATTACTGCGCCGAGCAAAACGGCACGCTGGATACGGCGACGGCGTTGCTCATCCCATATTTCAAAGACTGGACAATTCAGCTTGGCATGTTCCAGATGGTTGTTACTTACTTTTTCATTGTCGGTTTCAGCAATGCCGTAAACCTGACCGACGGCCTCGACGGGTTGGCGATTATGCCAACGGTATTAGTTGGCGGCGCGCTGGGTTTGTTCGCGTACGTCACGGGCAACGTCAATTTTTCAGGTTACCTCGGAATACCTTATGTGGCCGGAACCGGTGAAATCATGGTTTTCTGCGCAGCCATGGCAGGTGCGGGACTCGGATTTCTCTGGTTCAACACCTATCCTGCACAGGTTTTCATGGGAGATATCGGCGCGCTGTCGCTTGGTGCGGCGCTGGGTGCAGTTGCGGTTGTTGTGCGACAAGAAATAGTGCTCGCAATTATGGGGGGCGTGTTCGTCGTCGAAACCTTGTCCGTCATTATCCAGGTAGCGTCGTTCAAGTTGACCGGCAAACGCGTCTTTAGAATGGCACCGCTGCACCACCACTTCGAACTCAAAGGCTGGGCGGAGCCGAAGGTCATCGTTCGATTCTGGATCATAACGGTCATTCTCGTGTTGATTGGCTTGGCGAGTCTAAAAATCCGATGAGCGCAGTCAAGAAATCCAGGACAGTTAAAAAAGACCTCGTCGTCGGGCTCGGGGCGACCGGCTTGTCCATCGCGCGCTACCTGAGTCGCTGCGGGCTGGATGCGATGTTTGTTGACAGCCGCGATGATCCGCCAGGCATTGACGATCTGGCTGACGTTTGGCCGAACGCAGATGTATTGCTAGGGGACATGAAGCTGCCCAAGAAAATAGACCGCATTATTGTTTCCCCCGGCGTTCCCGACAGTGAACCGCTCTTGAAAGAGGCGCGCAAGGCCAAAATAGAAATCATTTCGGATATCGAATTGTTTGCGCGAGAAGCGAACGCACGCTTTGTTGCAATCACTGGTTCGAACGGTAAGAGCACAGTAACAACGCTGCTCTATCACATGGGCCGTGCTGCCGGGCAGGAAACGTTGGTAGGCGGCAACCTTGGCGAACCGGCGCTGGATCTTCTGGACTACGATACGCCGGACCTTTATGTGCTCGAGTTGTCCAGCTTTCAATTGCAGCGAACCGAATCGCTGCCGGCCGAGGTAGCGGTGCTGCTGAACGTATCTCCTGACCATCTCGATTGGCATGCCAGCGTAAAAGAGTACGAACAGTCCAAATACCGAATATTTCGCGAGGCGAAAACGGCGGTGATCAATCGGGTGGACAAGAGAGCCGTCAAAGAAACGAAAAAAATGGACAACGTCATCAGCTTTGGCATGGATCAGCCCGAGGACGGTCAGTTCGGGATTCGCAACGAAGACGGCACGGATTACCTGGTTCGCGGTAACACGATGTTGATTGCGACGTCTGACATGGAAATGTACGGGCTGCACAACCAGGCCAACGCACTGGCCGCACTCGCAGCAGGGGACTCGCTTGGCTTCGACATGGCGGCGATGTTGCAGGTGCTGGACGAATTTCCCGGTCTGCCACATCGCATGCAATTCGTTGCACGCAAAGGCGCGGTCGACTTCATTAACGACTCCAAGGCGACCAATATTGCGGCAGCCGTTGCATCGATCGAATCTATTAATGGCATGGTTGTGCTCGTAGCCGGTGGTGAGGGCAAAGGTGGGGACTTCACCGAACTCTCGACAGCGCTTGAGAACAAGTTGCGTGCAGCCGTTCTGATCGGTACCGACGCCGCAGAGATTTCAAGTGCCCTGGACACGGTGATGCCCGTCTATTTCGCCCAGGATATGGAGGATGCGGTGCAGCAAGCTGCAGCTTACGCCGAGTCCGACGATACCGTTCTATTAGCGCCTGCTTGCGCGAGCTTCGATCAGTTCGACAATTACGAGGCGCGCGGTGACGCCTTCCGCACTGTTGTTGAGGCGCTGCCGCGATGATATCGAGCGCAACAATGCCGTTTCCGGCACGCCTCAAGACGGAACTCAGGATCGATCCTGTGATGATGTTGATCAGCGTGGCGTTGTTGTTCGGCGGGTTCGTGATTCTTGCGTCGGCTTCAATAACGGTGTCGGACAATACCGTTGGAGAGCCTTTTTTCTACATTCAACGCCAATTGCTGGCGGCAGTGATCGGCAGTGCGGCTGCATTCGCTTGTCTGTTCGTCCCGATGCGTGTCTGGCAACGCTTGAGTCCATTGATGTTACTTGTCGGCATAGCGCTTCTGTGTCTCGTGCTGGTGCCGGGCGTTGGCTATGAAGTCAACGGAAGCACTCGCTGGGCGCGTGTCGGCGCGATCAATCTGCAAGTGTCGGAGCCGGCGCGACTTTGCTTGTTCATATACCTTGCCGGATATGTGGTAAGGCAACAGAAAGCACTGCGAGAGCAATTCGCCGGGTTTCTGCGTCCGATGTTGGTTCTGACGATAAGTTGCGCGCTGTTGCTTGCCCAACCCGACTTTGGTGCCGCGATTGTTTTGCTCGCGACGGCGTTAATTATTTTGTTTGTCGGCGGTGCGCGAATTCGAGATTTTCTACTGTTCTTCTCGATAGCATCGGTTGCGATGACGGTTCTGGCGATTACGTCAACCTATCGCATGAAAAGACTTACCGGTTTTCTCGACCCCTGGTCAGATCCATTCGACTCCGGTTTCCAGCTCACCCAGTCGTTGATTGCGATCGGTCGGGGCGAGTGGATTGGTGTCGGACTGGGCGGCAGTGTCCAAAAGCTCTTTTACTTGCCGGAGGCTCACACTGACTTTGTATTTGCGGTATTTGCCGAAGAGTTCGGGCTACTTGGATCACTCACACTCATCGGGCTTTTCATCGCATTGTTGTGGCGTGTTTTCAAACTTGCGCTACGTGCTGCGAGAGCCGAGAAATATTTCGAAGCGTATCTTGCGATTGGCCTCGGAACCTGGCTTGGGTTGCAGGCGTTCATCAATATTGGCGTCAACATGGGCATGTTGCCAACAAAGGGTCTGACCCTTCCGCTGGTCAGCTATGGCCGCAGTAGCCTGATAGTCACGATTGTGTCGATCGGCCTGCTGATGCGCATCCATCACGAACTCGTTGTCGACGCTCCACCGGTTAATCGCAGGAGCGAAAAAAAACATGAGTGAACGACCAATAATGGTGATGGCAGGAGGCACGGGCGGACACGTCTACCCGGCGCTCGCCGTTGCTCGTGCGCTGCAAGACCGTGCGCAGGACATCGTCTGGCTGGGTACACAGCGTGGTCTCGAAGCCACGGTAGTCCCTGCTGCCGGAATCGATGTCGAATGGATAAATGTCAAAGGCTTGCGACGCAAAGGTGTGATCGCTTTGCTCGTCGCACCATTGCAGCTTGCCTGGGCGCTGTTACAAGCGCTGGCAATCATTTTGCGTCGCCGCCCCACCGCCGTTCTCGGCATGGGCGGCTTCGTCTCAGGACCAGGTGGTCTCGCTGCCTGGCTTACCCGTCGGCCGCTTGTGATTCATGAGCAGAATGCGGCCGCCGGCCTTACAAACCGTCTTCTGGCGCGTCTAGCCCGGGTTGTGCTGCAAGCCTTCCCGGGCAGTTTTAATTCCAGTGTCGTCGTAGAAACCGTGGGTAACCCGGTTCGCGAAGACATTGCGGCGGTTCGTCCGCCGATCGATCGATACAAAGACCGGCAGGGGCCGCTGCGGTTGTTGGTGCTCGGTGGTAGTCAAGGTGCATTGGTACTAAACACAACGGTGCCTCATGCACTTTCGAAACTTCCCGTAACAGAGCGCCCCATCGTTCGCCATCAATGCGGCGAGCGTACACTCGAAGCGGCGCACACGGCGTACGCAAAGTATGGAGTCGACGCAGAGTTGACGCCCTTTATCGAGGACATGGCGTCAGCCTACGCGTGGGCCGATCTTGTCGTATGCAGATCCGGGGCATTGACCGTTGCTGAATTATGCGCGGTGGGTCTGCCCGCCCTTTTTGTGCCCTATCCTTCGGCCGTCGATGACCATCAAACCGCCAATGCGCGACCGATGGCTGACGCTGGCGCCGCCGTGATTATCGACGAGAGCATGCTGAATGCCGAGGTACTGGCAGCCCAACTGCGCGAATGGTTGTCGTCGCGCGACGAGTTGCAGGGCAAAGCGGACAAAGCGCGCGGCCTCGCAAGACCGAAAGCGCTGATGCGAATTACCGAACTCTGTCTTGAACAAGCGGGAGTTGCCGCATGATCAAACGAATGCGACGGATACATTGTGTGCACTTTGTCGGTATCGGCGGTTCCGGTATGTCCGGTATTGCCGAGGTCATGCTAAGCCTTGGGTACAAAGTGCAGGGCTCTGACCTCAAAGCCAATAATCAGACCTGGCGACTCGAGCACCAGGGCGCCAAGGTTTTCATCGGTCACGCTGCTGAGAATATCGAAAACGCGGATGCCGTCGTGATTTCGAGTGCGGTCGATGAGTCCAACGCAGAGGTTATTGCGGCACGCGAGAAACTTATGCCCATAGTGCAGCGCGCCGAAATGCTGGCCGAACTCATGCGGTTCCGCTATTCGATTGCCGTCGCGGGCACGCATGGCAAGACCACGACAACGAGCCTTATCGCAAGTGTGCTCGCGGAAGGCGGGCTTGATCCGACTTTTGTCATCGGTGGCCGGCTCAAAAGTGCCGATGCGAATGCACGACTTGGCCAGAGCGACTACCTGGTCGCCGAAGCTGACGAAAGCGATGCTTCATTTGTGCACCTCAAACCCATGCTTGCGGTTGTGACCAACATCGATGCCGATCACATGTCGACCTATGACGGCGACATTGACAAGTTGCGCAAGGGCTTCATTCAATTTCTGCACAATCTACCGTTTTATGGACTTGCCGTGGTTTGTACCGACGACCCGGGTGTCAATGAAGTTATTGGCAACATTGGTCGTACGACTATTACGTACGGTGTCAATGAGGACGCCGACGTTCGCGCTGAAAATATTGAGTTTTCTGAGGGCATGACGCGCTTCGACGTCATTCGCCCTGGAGATCGCGAGCCGCTAAGCATCTCCTTGCAACTGCCTGGCCGGCATAACGTGTGCAATGCCCTGGCCGCAATTGCGGTCGCCGATGAATTGCAGATCAGCGATGACTCTGTCGTCGGGGCGCTCGAGAAATTCGAGGGCATCGATCGACGCTTCCAGATTTTTGGTGAAATCGAGACGGAATCCGGCAAGGTATTACTCATTGACGACTATGGCCACCACCCGACAGAAATAGAGGCGACGATTGAGGCGGCTCGCCAAGGCTGGCCCAATCGACGCATCGTGCTTGTTTTTCAGCCGCATCGTTTTTCACGAACGCGGGACCTCATGGATGACTTCGCCACTGTATTGTCCAGTGCTGATGTCACGATCGTGCTTGAGGTTTACGCGGCCGGTGAGGCGCCTATCGCTGCCGCTGACGGCCGGGCTATCACTCGCGCGGTTCGGTCTCGCGGTAAGGTTGAACCGGTTTTCGTGCCGTCGCTCGACGAGTTATTGCCGGTTCTGACCGGTCTCATTGAGGACGGTGATCTCGTATTGACTATGGGTGCCGGTGATATCGGTACTTATGCCGCCGGTCTGCCAAAACTGCTAAGTGTCAAACCAATATTGACGGTGCACTCATGATGACCGCCGAGACACATCCCGAGGTGCAGGGTGAGGTGCGCGAAAACGAGCCCATGAGCCGCCACACATCCTGGCGCGTTGGTGGATCCGCTGACCTGTTTTTTATGCCGGCCAGTATTGAAGATCTGTCGCAATTCTTGCGCGAACTTGACAATCGCACACCGATTTTCTGGCACGGAGTGGGCAGCAATCTTTTGGTTCGTGACGGCGGCATTCGAGGTGTTGTAATTTCGGCCAGCAAGATCTTGAAAAATCTCGATCGTATCGAACGCTACAGGGTTAAAGCGGGCAGCGGCGTGCCGTGCACCCAGCTCGCGCGGCAGTGCGTTCGTTGGGATTTCGGGCCGTCTGAATTTTTTGCGGGAATTCCGGGGACCGTTGGCGGGGCCCTGGCAATGAATGCCGGCGCTCACGGCGGCGAAACCTGGGAACGTGTCGAATCGGTGCGGACGATCGATCGCATGGGCGAAATTCACCAGCGCGCACCGGGCGAATACTCGATCGGCTATCGCAGCGTAACTGGACCAAGCAACGAGTGGTTCATCGAAGCGATCTTCCGCTTTGATCCCGAGGTTACCGCCAGCAAAGAAACGCTCGACGCGATGCTTGAGCGGCGCAAGGCGACACAGCCTCTCGGTCTCCCGAGTTGTGGATCAGTTTTTCGCAATCCACCGGGTGATCATGCGGCGCGGCTGATTCAGGACGCCGAACTTAAAGGCCATCGCATCGGCGGCGCCGAGGTGTCACCCAAACACGCAAATTTCATTATTAATGCCGACAACGCAACAGCGACCGATGTCGAGGAACTTATCGAGCATGTTCGGCACGCGGTGATCGAGCGACACGGCGTCGAACTTGTGCACGAAGTTCGCATCGTTGGTGAGATTCCTCAATGAGCCGCCGAATAGGCATGCACGAAGCACGGCTAGTCGTCGAGGACGCTCGGGAATTCGGCCGTGTTGCTGTAATGCTCGGCGGATTCTCAAATGAGCGTGAGGTGTCCCTGACCACGGGCAAAGCTGTCCTGAACGCGCTGCAATCCAGGGGCGTTGACGCCCGCCCGTGGGACCCGGCCGATCACCTGCTGTCCGAGTTCGCAGAAGCAGGATTCGATCGCGTCTGGATAGCGTTACACGGCCCCGGTGGCGAAGACGGTTCTTTGCAGGGAGCTTTGCAGTGGCTCGATACCCCGTTTACAGGTAGCGGCGTCATGGCGTCGGCGATTGCGATGGACAAGGTTCGCAGCAAACACCTGTTCGAGAGCTGTGACATTCCTACGCCGGACTATGCCGTTATTCGGCACCATGCCGATGCAGTCATTGCGCTGGAGGAGCTGGGCTTCCCGCTCATTCTCAAGCCGGCAGGCGAGGGCTCAAGTGTTGGCATGAGCAAGGTTTTTGAACCCGATGATCTGGCTGATGCGGTCAGTCTTGCTTTGAACTATGGCGGCGTAGCGCTTGCTGAACGCTGCCTCGTTGGAGACGAGATATCGGTCGGCATATTACAGGGCGAAGCATTGCCCAGCATACGCATCGAGACGCCGCGCGTGTTTTACGACTATCGCGCCAAGTACGAATCGGATCGAACCGAATATTTCTGTCCCGGCACAACAGACAAGAAGCTCGAGCAGCGCTATGCCGAGCTTGCAGTTGCCGCGTTCAGCGAACTCGGCTGTTCTGGTTGGGGAAGGGTTGACTTCATGGCCGGGGACGACGGCGAGCCACAGGTGCTCGAAGTGAACACAGTTCCTGGCATGACGAGCCACAGCTTGGTGCCAATGGCCGCGAAGCAGGCGGGAATCGATTTTGAAGAACTGTGCTGGCGAATTCTTGAAACGAGTGTCGGTGCCGACGTTCGTTCAACGCACATCGAGGTAGCTGCCAATGACGCATAAGCAAGCGCGACGGCGCAAACAACGGAAAACGACGGCATTTTCGATGCCGACAATTCGTGCCAGCCTGCTGGTCACGCCATTGGTAGCGGCTGGCATTGTTGTTGCGACATTTTACTTGAGTTCGAGTGCGCTTGACCGGCCGATACACTCAATCGAAATCAACGGCCCATTCCAGCGTGTTACGGCCTTGCAAATTGAAGAGGCTATCAGTGACGAACTTGACAACGGCTTTGTCAGTGCGGATCTCGATGTCGTGCAACAACGACTTGTGGCGCTGCCCTGGATCGATCAGGCAACGGTCGCTCGGCGTTGGCCAAATCGCTTGTACATCACGGTTACCGAGCAGGTGCCGGCGGCAGTTTGGGGGGAGCGCGGTCTGTTGAACGTTCGCGGTGAGTTATTCGTTAGTAGCGCCCACCATGTGCCTGCGGAGTTGCCGAGATTGAGCGGTCCCGAAGATCGCTCCGCCGATGTGGCCAGACGCTATCTGGATGTGCGCGACCGACTGATTCCGGTGGGACTCGATCTGCGCCATGTGCATCTCGATCAGCGAGGTGCCTGGGAAATGACACTACAAAACGGTGTTGAGGTACGGCTCGGGCGGCGAGACATCGCGAAGCGCACTGAATTATTTCTCGACCTTGTCGCCGACATCATCATGGGACGCAGCGCCGACATCGATTACGTGGACATGCGTTACAGCAACGGATTTGCGATTGGATGGGTCGACGGCTCGAATACGCCGGTCGAAGATCCGCAACAGGGCACTGACAACATGCTCGCGTCGAGGGGTGAGCGCTGAATGTCCAAACGCGGCGACAAGAACCTGATCGTAGGGCTCGACATTGGAACGTCCAAAGTCGTCGCCATCGTCGGGGAAGTTAATGAAGGAGGCAGGATTGAGGTCATTGGTATCGGCTCGCATCCGTCGCGTGGATTGAAGAAAGGCGTCGTCGTCAATATCGAATCGACCGTGCATTCAATTCAGCGCGCCGTCGAGGAGGCTGAACTCATGGCCGGTTGCGACATTCACTCGGTTTACACCGGCATAGCAGGTAGCCACGTGCGCAGTCTGAATTCGCACGGCATCGTGGGCGTGCGCGACAAGGAAGTTACTGCTGGCGATGTCGATCGTGTCATCGATGCCGCTCGCGCGGTCGCGATTCCCGCAGATCAGAAAATATTACATATCTTGCCGCAGGAATTCCTGATCGATAACCAAGGGGGGATTCGAGAACCGGTAGGCATGTCCGGTGTGCGACTGGAAGCGAAAGTGCACATGGTGACAGGTGCAGAGAGCGCAGCACAAAATATCGTCAAGTGCGTGCAGCGTTGCGGACTCGAAGTTGACGACATCGTGCTCGAGCAATTGGCGTCGAGTTACTCTGTGCTTACTGACGATGAAAAAGAACTCGGCGCATGCATTGTCGATATTGGCGGTGGAACGACTGACCTCGCCGTGTTCCTTGGTGGTGCGATTCAACACACTGCGGTTATTCCGATTGCGGGCGACCAGGTAACCAATGACATTGCCGTTTCGATGCGGACGCCGACGCAGTATGCCGAGGAAATCAAGCTCAAGTACGCGTGCGCGTTATCGCAGCTCGCGAATCCTGATGAAACGATCGAAGTGCCCAGCGTTGGCGATCGGCCGCCGCGCAGGCTTGCGCGACAGACGCTGGCAGAAATCGTTGAGCCTCGTTACGAAGAACTATTCGGTCTGATTCGCGATGAACTACGTCGATCAGGCTTCGAGGAGTTGATTGCGGCGGGAGTCATCATCACGGGAGGTAGCGCCAAAATGGAAGGTGCCGTCGAACTGGCCGAGGAAGTGTTCCACATGCCGGTCCGGCTTGGTGCACCGCAGTATGTCGAAGGGCTCATGGACGTCATTCGCAACCCAATACACGCCACAGGAGTCGGGCTCCTTCTGTATGGCTACGAAAGTTTGTCACGGCGTTCGACACGCAGTACGCCGATCAGCAGCAATCTGGGCGATGTGTGGGACCGGATGAAATCGTGGTTTGGAGGACAGTTTTAAGAATTCCGGCATTGCTTGCCGGGGAGTGATAACGGGGATAACCCCACTAAGAGGTCTAGAAGCGGAGGAAACGCAAATGTTTGAATTAATGGATGCACATAACCAGACTGCCGTCATAAAAGTCATAGGCGTCGGCGGCGGTGGTGGTAATGCCGTCGCGCACATGGTTGATGCCGGGATTGATGGCGTAGATTTTATTTGCGCGAATACAGATGCGCAGGCGCTCAAAAGCGCCCGCGTGCGTACGGCATTGCAAATCGGCTGCAACATCACCAAGGGACTCGGTGCCGGCTCAAACCCCGACATCGGCCGTCAGGCGGCGATGGAGGACCGCGACCGGATTCATGAGGTCATCGATGGTGCCGACATGCTGTTTATTACAGCCGGCATGGGTGGTGGTACCGGAACCGGTGCAACGCCTGTTGTAGCGCAGGTTGCAAAAGAGCTTGGGATTCTTACCGTTGCGGTCGTGACAAAACCGTTCGACATGGAAGGCACCAAGCGGCTGGCCATCGCGGATCAGGGTATTGCCGAGCTCGGTAAATATGTCGATTCGCTAATAACGATTCCCAATGAAAAATTGCTGGCGGTGCTCGGCGGGGAAACGACATTGCTCGACGCATTCCGGTCGGCCAACGAGGTATTGCAGGGAGCAGTGCAGGGTATCGCCGAGTTAATTACGCGACCAGGCCTGATCAATGTTGACTTCGCGGATGTCAGGACGGTCATGGCCGAGATGGGAATGGCAATGATGGGTTCGGGTACTGCGTCAGGCGAGGATCGTGCGCGCGAGGCGGCCGAGGCAGCTATCTCCAGCCCACTGCTCGAGGACATCAATCTTGCGGGTGCGAAAGGCATCCTGGCGAATGTGACAGCAGGCATGGACCTGTCGATCGGAGAATTCCAGGAAGTTGGCAATACGATTAAGGAATTCGCGTCCGCCGATGCGACAGTTGTCGTTGGTACAGTAATCGACCCGGAAATGACGGATCAAATTCGCGTTACGGTAGTGGCGACCGGTCTCGGCCATGGCGCTGCCGACGCAGAGTCTCCGGTGCGCATTGTTCGACGCCAAGCGGCAGCTGCCGAGCCCAATTACCATGGCCTCGACAAGCCGACCGTACAGCGGAAGCGAGCGGTTGGGGATGGCCTCAATGAGGCAGGTTTGCAGGAAGAGATGCTGGATATTCCTGCGTTTCTAAGACGACAGGCTGACTGACGGCGGCGCAAGTCGTTTGAGTAAGACCTCTGCTTCGCCGGCCCGGATGATCCGGGCCGGCACCCTTCCTGCCCAACGTGTGGTAATCTTCTGCGCGGCAATCGATGATTTTGAAACTCAATGCTGCGACAACGAACACTGAAAACAACCATCCGCGCTACAGGCGTTGGATTGCACACGGGCGAAAAGGTCTACATGACTTTGCGTCCCGCTGCAGAAAATTCGGGTATTACATTCAGACGCGTCGATCTCGACCATCCTGTCGATATCAAGGCCGATCCACGCTTGGTGGGCGAGACCATGTTGGGCACAACCCTGGTCCAGGACGGCGTCAAAGTCGCAACAGTCGAGCACTTGATGTCCGCGTTTGCAGGGCTTGGAATCGATAATGCGTATGTTGATCTGTCGGCGCCCGAGGTTCCAATTATGGACGGCAGCGCCGGACCCTTCGTATTTCTGCTGCAATCCGCAGGGATCGAAGAGCAAAATCTGCCGAAGCGATTTATTCGTATTAAAAAGAAAGTCCGTGTCGAAGACGATGACAAATGGGCGGAGCTGGTTCCGTTCAACGGATTTAAGGTCAATTTCGAGGTGTACTTCAATCACCCCGTCTTCAACAAGCTGACACAGCACGCAACGATCGATTTTTCATCGACGTCATATCTGAAGGAAGTGAGCCGTGCCCGAACCTTCTGTTTTCTGCGTGATGTCGAAGCGTTGCGAGAACGTAATCTAACGCTTGGTGGCAGCATGGATAACGC
>PVMS01127348.1_pt1 | contig 18408 bp, 17 predicted proteins | sample 1853461 | NCBI WGS metagenome assembly PVMS01 (sample SAMN08582032, study PRJNA380276) | Marine sediment metagenome, whole genome shotgun sequencing project. | isolation source: ocean sediment barecode stripped | collected 2017 | reverse complement strand
TTTTGCAAATTTTGCAATTTCTCTAGTGTCAACATCTGAGAAAGCAACTGCAGTCACTTCTACTACCAATTCGTTTTTTGCTTTTTTAATGAAATCAACTACGGCGTTGTATGCATTATCAAATTGGGGTTGACAAATGTTTGCGTATTTTTCTTCTTTACTTGCATTAAGACTAACGCTAACTTTGTTAATTCCAGCTTCTTTTAATTCTTTTATTACGTTTTTACCTGGATTAAGCAAATACCCTTGACCATTAGTGTTAACTCTAAACAAAAGAGGTTTTCCGTAATAGCGTTTTATCCATTTTGTGATTTCTATAAGCAAATCGAGTCTTTCAGTGGGTTCTCCAAATCCGCAAAAAACAGCTTCGCTCCAGTTTTTTGTATTCAATACTTCCTTCAGTTCTTCAATAATCTGGGTGGATGTAGGCTCTTGCTGTGATTCAAGTCTAAAACCTCTTATTCCATTTTTGAAGTTTTTAATACAGAATTTGCATTTATTTGAACATTTATTTGTAATGTTCAAGTAGAGTTTATCATCAATCCAGTAGACAAACCTTGTTTTTTGGTTCTGTTCCATTCTATTCCTCAGTAAATTGTTATAGATCATCTACATATTGTAATATTTTGTTATTCAATTAATTATGAATATTGGAAAATTGCTTTATTAATAGTTAATTTGAATCCATTAATTCTATACGACTTTTTGTTATTTTTTTCTTTTTTTATATTTATAATAAAAAAAGCCTAAATTCCGAATGGTTTTTGTTTTCGACTAATTTATTAAATCTAGGTGAAATCTGGTTCCGTTAATCTCACAATTTGACCCTTGGAATTCCAGTAATTGTACATGTTTTTCTAAACTATCCTTTAATCCCTATACTGGATGTGATCATAATTGTGTTTACTGTTATGCTTCAAGTTATATTCCTCAATTCTCCAATTGCAGACCTAAAAAAGACTTATTTCATAGATTGGAAAAAGAAGCGACAAAACTAACTGGTGAAGTAATTTCGATAGCAAATAGTTCGGATCCATATCCGTGTTTAGAAGCTAAAAATAAATTAACAAGAAATTGTCTGAAAATCCTTTCTCAAAATGATTGTCTAATTCAAATAGTTACCAAATCTACAATAGTCACCCGAGATATCGACCTATTAACTAAACTTCCATGTACTGTTTCATTAACGATTACCAGTGATGATGACACCATAACCAGTTTGATAGAACCAAATGCTCCCCTTGCTTCTGAAAGACTAAAAGCAATTGAAAAATTGGTTGCCCACAATATACCTGTATCCGTACGTGTAGATCCTATTATCCCTTTGTTGAATGATAAACCTGATAGTTTAATTGAAAAGCTTTCGGACCTTGGTGTCAAACATATAACAACTTCAATTTATAAAGTGAAACTCGATAATTGGAAACGGTTTTCTGAAAAATTACCCTATATTTCAAAACGTATTAAACCACTATATTTTGAAAGAGGGGAAAAAATAGGTACATATTTTTTTATTCAGAAAGATCTTAGATTAAAGATACTAAAAAATATCAAATGTATAGTTCAGAAAAAAGGAATGAGTTTTGGTGTTTGTAGGGAAGGGTTTCATTATTTAAATACTGCTTCATGTGATGGTCAATCTTTGTTTCCTTCTAAGAGGTGAATAATCTTTGGTGAACTCTAGAATAGTAATGCTTGCAGATTTGGATTACTTCTTTGCACAATGTGAAGAGCTTAGAAATTCTGAACTCAAGACTAAACCAGTTGTTGTGGGTGTTTATTCAGGTAGAACTGAAGATAGTGGAGCTGTTAGTACTGCTAATTATATAGCAAGACAATTTGGAGTAAATTTAGGGCTCCCATTGCATCTAGCAAGAAGGAAACTTCAGAATGTAGATGCTGTTTTTTTGCCTGTTGATTTTAACTATTACAAACAGATTTCTAACGAAATAATGTTTTTTTTAAGATCTTATTCTGACGTTTTTGAACAGGTTGGAATAGATGAAGCCTATTTGGATATTTCTTCGAAAGTGAATGGAAATTTTCAGGCTGGAGGTGTTTTGGCTGAAAGAATTAAGTCTGAGGTGAAGAAGAAAGTAGGTATTAGTTTTTCTGTGGGTTTAGGTCCCAACAAGCTTATTGCAAAGATTGCTTCTGAAATCAATAAACCTGATGGTTTGATCGTTGTTGAACCTCAGAATGTAACAAGTTTTTTAGAACCTTTTTCTGTGCTTAGTATTCCAGGTGTGGGGAAGAAAACTAAGGAAAGAATGAATAATATGGGTATAACTGTTATTGGAGATTTGGCAAAGTATGATATTCAAAGATTAATCGAATCATTTGGGCGAACTCTCGGTATATATTTTCACAATTCAGCCAACGGTATAAATAACGATCTTGTTCATGAAGCAGTTAAATCAGAATCGATCAGTCGAATGTCTACGCTGAGAAAAAATACGCGAGATTTAGCAGTTTTGATTGATAAAACTAATCAACTGATATTTTCTATTCACAAAGATTTGCTTAATGGACACTTAAATTTTAAAAGAGTAGGATTAACTGTGATTATGGCTGATCTAAGTATCCGCAGTAAATCAAAGACATTGTTGACTTCTTCTGATAATATATCATTACTACAAAAATATGTCAAGTTTTTGCTTGAATCTTTTTTATCTGAATCAAAAAAAGAAATTCGACGTATAGGTGTTAAAATTTTTCAACTTAGTGCAAAAGAAGAAAACCAGAAAAAACTTAATGCTTTCTTCTAAAGTTCAAGATATCTAAAAACGTGGTTTTATTACTTTTTACTCCTGGATAATTCTATTTTTTTGTTATTCTAAACTCCTTTTTAAAAAAATGTTTATTAAGTCTTACGACTTATATTATGCTTGTTTTAAAAGAGAAGATGAAAAATGAATTATATTGAGAAAGAAAAACTAGAAACATATCCTGATATGGCCCTTCAAGTTATTGCTGAAAATTTTGTTGAAGATAACCTTGATATCACATCAGAAAGTTGTATTATGGATCTTTCTTTAGAACGAAAAAAAGAACAAGCATGTAAACCTATCTACTTAACAAGAATATAAAACAGTAAAATAACTGCCCTTCAAAAAAATGTTTTATAGTAGCTTGTTCTCTTCATTTTTATCTTTATTATAAGTGGAGCATATTTATAATGAATTATAGTGAAGGAAAACTCGGAAGACTTTTTGTTTTAAGATTACATGATGGTGATCGCGTCCATGAAGTATTGGAATCTTTTGCTTTTGAGAAAAAAATCTCTAACGCTTTATGCTTCTTTTTAGGTGGTGTAAAAGAAGAAAGTAAAATTGTTGTTGGACCTAAAAAAGGGAGCGCTATTCCTCCGGTACCTATGATTACTTTACTCAAGGGAGTTCATGAAGCACAAGGGATAGGTACTATTGTTAGAAATGAACAAGGAAAACCTAAACTCCATATGCACACAAGTTTTGGGAGAGAAAAAAATACCATTACTGGGTGCATACGTATGGGTGTGGATGTTTGGCGAATTGGTGAGGTAATTCTATTAGAATTAATTGATATTGTAGCGACTAGAATAAAAGACACAGAAACTGGATTCGAATTTCTAGAAGTTGGGACTTAGTACTAATTTTTTTAGACGCCATTTTATTTCTGTATTAACTGAATACAGCAACGAAAATTCTAGGCGGTTTTACTCCAAAATAAACCGTTTTATTTGTAATGTCATCTAATAATGTACTAAATCTTCCTGATTCAAAAATTTGGCTTTGTATTTCAGACCACTTTAAGGTCGAATTGAAAAAAGGTATTGCTTCTGCATGTTCATATAAAAACACGAATTTAGTGTTCCTTTTTTCACATGAATCAATAAAATTACTGATGTTAAAATCGAGGGTATATGTGTCAACAGGCAATTCGGGATATTGCCAAACAGTATTGTTTTTTGTCTCTTTAGCTTCTAAGAAAAATTTTATCATGTCTTGGCTGAAAAGATTAAATGGTGCTAATACTACTATCGATTCATTATAATCTAGACGTTCAGCAGCATAGTTTGTAGCTTCCCCGATTTGAACTTGAATTTGGTCTTTTTTAACCCATGAATACGCATCTAAACAACTTAGGAAAACTGAAGCTGATATGAGCAAAACGAAAATAATGGCTATACTTTTTATTCCTTGTTTCTTCCTCTGACTTGTTTGACTTATTTTAAGATTTTTTTGAAGCTTAGAATAAATAAAATCAATCAAGTTTGCTGCTGAAATTGCAAGTATTGGAAAAAGTGGAATTACATATCTCCAATGTTTATTTGCAATTATAGTAAAGAAAACAAAAACTACTCCAAACCATATTAACAAAAATTTATCTTCAACTTTTCTTCTCAGGGAAAATAATCCCAAACCTCCAAGACCAATTAGATAGAGGAATAAAGAAATTGGATGGACATTCTCATAGGGCCATGTCATTTCTATAAAATAGAATATTGGAATTGGAAACCGAATACTGTAAAGAGATTTCTCAGGATTTCCTATACCTATCGCATATATCCACTGATCTAGCATCCCCGAAGTATAAATTTGATAAGAAACAAAGACCCATGGAATAACCACTAATACGACAGCAATTAATAATAGAGGTATTTTGGAAAGTTTTGTTTTTAGGTAATCACGACCTAAAATGAAGATACTTGTTAACATTATTAATCCAGCAATTATCATTTGATATTTGACTAAAAATCCAACACCAAGCATTAATCCACTAAAAATTAGATCTTTGTTTTTATGAAAACTCATCCAATTATAGAAGAAATACATTGACGTTGTGAAAAAGAAGACTAGCATAGTTTCAATCATTGCAACTCGAGATAACCAAACAAATCCTGGCATAACACCAAATAATATAGCTGAAATCAGGCCGATTTTTTGCCCGTACATTTTATTTGCAATTTCAAATACAATAATTAGCGAAAGCACTGCAAATATCGTCGATACTAGTCTCGCAGTGAACACGCTGATACCAATAATTCCAAATAAAGACGCTGTTATCAGGTCAAATATTGGAGGATAAAAAGCATACGAAGCAAAATATTCTTGATATTCTCCTCTTAGTAAAAGAGACCCGCCATTCAGGTGTGTAATTTCGTCCCATTGAACACCCATATAGGCTAGCTCTATAGTTACCAGTACTGTAAAGACTAAAATGAAAATCAAAAAAACTAGATGCCATTTAGTAATTTTGTTTTCAAACCATGCTGAAAACGATTTCAGCTTCAACTTTTTTTTTGGGCTCCTTATTATTTTTTTGAGTATTAGGGTTGTGTAGATGCGAAGAAGACATATAAATAAATCTAAAGATTAAGAAATCCTTCTTCTACGACTTATTGAGATAAGTCAATTAAATTAAAAATTTTCATATAATTTTAGGGCAAATTTATTGTGCCAACTACTCTCAATTTTCCACCTTCGAGATGACTTATTACTGCTCTGTCTCCTGAGTGGTAAATTAAATCTTTTTCTAATTTTAAAGTTAGAAAGGGATTTCTCCAGTTATCATTGTCGGTTATGTTTTCTATTCTTGCTGGTAAGAATTGCATCCAATGTCCAACATGTAGTATCATTTCGTTTTTTAATGGAGTTTGCCAATATTTGATTATTTCTGCTTGAGTTTTTAGTGATTTTGAAAGTTTTATAGTCGGGTTATTTGTTAAAACTGTTCCTCTGTCGAGATTTTTTATTTCAATTGTTTTTAGTGCCAACCCAACTCTATCTCCTTTTTGCGCCATGTGGTACTCATCGTCATGTTTTTGTATAGATCTTATCTGAGTTGGTTTTGAACTTGGAAAAACTTTTACAGTTTCATGTTTTTTAATAATACCTTTAGCAACGATTCCTAAAGCTACTGAACCTACTCCTTTAACTTTAAAGGAGTGATCTATTACAACACTCCCAGTTGTTTCTTTTTCGTTTGAGATTTTGTTGGATGCTTCTTGAGTGGCCTCTTTTAGCATTTGTTCTCTTATGCTTGAGGGTTCATCATCAATGAAATCGTAGTTTCTTAGTATGGTTTCTTTTATTAATGGTTTAATTTTTTCAGGTTTTATGTAGTTTCTCAGAATAAAAGAACCTTCTTTTATCCCACAGCATTGTAACATGACAAGGGTTTCCCCAAAAAATGAATCAAGTTCATCTACCACTACTAATGCTTTTGTTGCAAGTGTTGTAGAATAGAATAAGGGTGCCAACCTTTCTGGATATCGACTTGGTTCTAAAAAGGTTACAGTATCTTCCCCCTTTTTCAGGTTATATAATGTGATATCTGTAGATGTTCCTTTTTTACCTAATTTATCAGCATATCCTTTAGTTCCTAAAATAGATACAATAAGATTCCCCATTACGCATAACCTGTGAATTTATCGCACGAAGATGTGTCGATAAGATAAGGGTTGTGGAAAAATCAATAACAAATCGATGACTTATCTGTTTATGTGTTCTATAGTAAAAAAAAATTTCAAGGTTTTTTTAGCCAAACTTGTAGTGTTTTTTGATTTTGCTTTTAATTTCCCAAGTGCATTGGAGACCTTTGGGAAACTCTACATAGTCACCTTTGCCAAACTCAACTTCTCCTTCTAGAGTTTTAACACTTGCTTTTCCTTCAAGGATTAAACATGTTTCTTTTGTATTATATTCCCAGGGAAACTCTGATTCTTCTTTTTCCCAGATTGGCCACGATTTAGCTTCTGCAATTTCTTTTTCTGCGGGTTTTTTTATTTTAGGTTTCATTTTTTTATCACTTTTTCAGTTCATTTTCCATTTTATAAATCTTTAATTTAAAATATCATTTCATCGAAAATAAAATCAGATTATTTTTGGTTAATATTCACTTAATTATGTAGAGAAAAATAACAATAAAAAACATTAAAAAAATTTTTAACTTTCGATATCTGGTAAACGCTCAAGAATTTTTGAGATGCGTTTGATTAAGATTTGATCAGTTTTTTGGTTTAATTCCATATTCTCAAAGGGTATAATGCTTTTCATAGCGAATCTTAATGGAATGATATCATTATAACAATTCTCTTTGTTTTCACTTCGAACTTCGAAGTAGAGTCTTGTTAGTTTTTTTGTTTTTTAATTAATGATTTAAATTTTTATCTATTTTTCATCTAAAATTTAGTTATTTTTGTCCTTGATTTCTTCTGCGCCACAATAGACCAAGAATAGTAACTCCAGCTAAAGTAACTATAATACCTGCAACTAAAATATTCATGGGAAAAGCATCTGATGAAATCGAATAAATTCTTAGATCTGGGTCACATAAAGCAGAAACATACATACAACCAACAACAACAATTTCTACTGTTCCATCATTATCGATATCCCCCGTTTGAACATTCCAAGCGACGACTCCCTCACCCACAGTCCATTCCTCACTATTCTTGAGAATCAACTCTTCTCCATTCCAATTCCAAACCCTCAGTTGAGCTTGTTCTGGAGGAGCATTCACATCAGCAAAACCACCATAAGCCCCTGCTAATCCAGCAGTTACAATATCTACTTGGTTATCTCCATTAACATCATCCAAAGAGATAGCTTTCACTTCAGTAACATCATCAGTTATCCACTCTTGACTATTTTCACACGCAATTTTTTGATTTGACCAATTCCATATTTTTAATTGCGCATTGAATTTTTCACCATCAAACGCAAAACCACCAGTTACCATTTCTAATATACCATCATCATCAACATCAGCTACTCTGAGATTATTTACAATCGTATTTCCCATAGGATCCCCAGTAATAGTGACTCCATAAACATCTTCAACCATTCTCCACTCTATACTTTCAATTAAAGAAAAATTATCTTCACTCCAATGCCAGATGCGCAATTGTCCACTGCTGTTCATTAAATCATTGTCATATCCTCCAGTGATTATTTCTGCAACACCATCATTGTTTAAATCTGAGGCAACAACTGAGGTAGCTCTGGCATCATTAGAAGAACACCATTTAACACTACCAGCCAAACTCAACACATCCTCCTTCCAATTCAATACGGATAATTGGGCATATGTTTTTACACCATCACTACTTGAACCGGCAGTTATTATCTCAGATATACCGTCATTATTAAAATCAAAAACCGAAATAGAACTCGCAGAAACACCCTCAAAATGGGCTCTTAAACTCAGATCAGTTCCATCCCAATTCCAAATTCTAATTGTAGAATAACTTCCAGTGTCATTTGATATGCTACCGCCAGTAATTATTTCAGGAATTCCATCCCCGTCTATATCATCTGAAAAAATACTTCTAGTTACACCTAACCATTCTTGGCTTACTTCTAAAGTAAATCTTTCCCCATCCCAATTCCAAATCTTAAACGGAGCTTTGATATCTGTCCTGCTATAATTTGCCATATCATACGTCATCCCGCCAGTGATCAATTCTAATGTATTATCATTGTCTACATCCCCAACAAAAAAATTGTAGGTGCCAAAATTACAGGTACCACCACTCTCGTAAGTATCCCAGTGTTGCTCCCATTCTAAGATCATATTCTGAGACTGAGCATATACAATTTGATTTGAATTTAATAGTACAACTAAAAAAACCAAAAAAGTCAGATTAAATAAAATAATGTGGTGTTTCAATTTTTTTACAGTCCATTTTTTGAATTAAAAACAAGTTCTGTTAAAGATACATTTTTCTAAATATAATTAATTTTCGTACCCAAAAAAGAAAACTCGTATGTGTGTGTTTTCAAGAAAAAAGAGAAATTTAGAATTCTATAGCAAGTGTAATAGTAGCCCGGGAGAGAATCGAACTCTCGTCTAAGGCTCCAAAGGCCTTTATGCTTGGCCGCTACACCACCGGGCTTCCTTTCAGATTATTAGTGGGACCTATTAGATTATGTTTTCTTCTCCGTTAAGATATTCGCGTTCTAATAAATATTCTCAATTATTAATTATACAATCATAATCATTGTTTTGTTTTTTTCCTAGTACTGAGGATAAGTTATTTTATGTTGCACTTTTCATCTGTAGCTCTTTTGGAGTTATTTTTGTTTAGATTTTTATTTCTTAAACTACGTATGGAATACCAATAGGAAAACAGTAAAATTTATATATGTGAACATCGCATCGCTTAGTTTGCGTGGTCCTGGGACTGTTTTCTCTAACTTAATGAGGATAAAGGGCAGGTTCTGCGTGTATTAATGGAGTAAAAAAAATGAGTAAAAAACAAACAATCCCGCAAAACCGTCAAAGTAATAAATGTCAAGAATGCGGTAGCCCAAATCAAGTTCATGATTATGATTCTGGGGAAACTGTGTGCGGTGGTTGTGGTCTTGTTTTGTATGAAACAATGATGGATAAAGGACCCGAATGGCGTGCATTTACACAAGAAGAAAAAACTTCTCGAAGCCGTGTTGGTGTACCTACTTCTTATTCTGTTCATGATAAAGGATTATCTACAGCAATAAGTCAAGTTGACCGAGACGCTTTTGGAAGAAAATTGCCTCTAGCCACAAGATTGCAAATGTGGCGGTTGAGAAAATGGCAAATTCGTTCTAGAGTACACTCATCTATAGACAGGAATCTAGCTCAAGCAATGGCTGAACTAGATCGTTTATCTGATAAAGTCTATATCCCATCTCAAATCAAAGAAAAAGCTGCTGTTATCTATCGAAAAGCATTAGACAAAGGATTAGTTCGAGGGAGATCCATAGCAGCCATAGCTGCTGCAGCTCTGTATGCTGCATGTCGTGGTAGTGCAACACCAAGAACCTTGCGTGAAATATCTGAGGCAAGTTTGGTAGATAAGAAAGATGTTGCAAGATGCTACAGACTTTTGCTCCGCGAATTAGATATTCGCATGCCAATTGCTGATCCACTAACCTATGTTTCCAAAATTGCTGAACGAACAGGGATTTCAGGTAAAACACAAGGTTTAGCTATAGCCATACTAAGAGATGCTCGAAGAAAACGAGCTTCTGCCGGAAAAGATCCCATGGGATTGGCTGCTGCAGCTTTATACATAGCCTGTTTGAAAAACAGTGAAAAGAAAACACAAAAAGATATTGCAGAGGCAGCTGGAGTAACAGAAGTTACTGTTAGAAACAGATACAAAACTTTAAAGAAACAATTAAATCTGACAACGCCAGATTAGCTTTTTTATAAACCCTTATCTTCTTTTTTTTCAAGTTCTAAAATTATTGGTCCAATATATCCACATGTATCACAAACATGTTTGGTGGGCATTAACAAGTATAAAAACGACTAGAAACCCTAATGTCAGGATTACAACATTTTGGACAAAAAATTTTCGAAGGACTTCTATGTTTTATATTCTTAAATAATTCATTAACGTCGCGCAACAATTTCATTATGTTTTTGGCACCAAACTAAAAAGATTATTGAAGTTCAATATTTTCTTCAGGATAACCCATTTTCTTAATAAGAAATTCGCGAACTCTATCCCGATGATCTCCCTGAAGCATTATTTGTCCATTCTTTGATGTTCCACCACATGCACAAAAATTCTTTAATTTTTGAGCTATATCAGAAAGTTTTGTAATCTTATCTTCCATACCATCAACAACAGTATTAGACCTGCCAAATTTTCTAGTTTCAAGTCTAATGCGAATCCTTTGCTGCTCTTTTTCGATATCAGCACAAACGCATAATTCGTTTGGAAGTCCACATGTCGAACAAACTTCACCCATGACGCTCAAAGCTACCATGGTCATTGAGATATATAAAAGTTTCAAAACTATTTTTTAAAAAAAATACCCAATTTTTAGGTTAAATCAAATCTAAATCCATTTGGATTGTTACAGAAGAATTAAATCTAATCCATTTTTAAATATAACTTATGACTGGCTTTTTTAATTTTTTCAAAGAAGAAAACATGAGTCTATTTACTGACTTTTATGAATTAGCCATGTGTGCAAGTTACTTTGATAATAAAAAAATTGAACTAGCGACATTTGACTTATTTATACGAAATATGCCAAAAAATAGGTCTTATTTCTTGTTTGCTGGTCTAGAACAAATTCTTTTATTCTTAAAAAATATTAAATTTACTGATAAACAACTTCGATACCTCAAGACACAAGGTTTTAATGCTGATTTTTTAGATTATCTTCAAAATTTTAAATTTACCGGTGATGTTTGGGCTATTCCAGAAGGAAGCATAACTTTTCAAAATGAACCTCTAATTCGAATTACCGCACCGATAATAGAAGCTCAAATAATAGAAACTTTTCTTCTTAACACAATTAATTTACAAACGATGATTGCAACAAAAGCTTCTAGAATAGTTGAAGCCGCTAAGGGTAAGTCAGTAATTGAATTTGGATTAAGAAGAGAACATGGTATTGATGCAGGGATGAAAGTTGCACGCTGCAGCTATATTGCAGGTTGTAAAGGAACATCTAATGTTTTAGCTGGAAAACATTATGATATTCCTCTTTTTGGAACTATGGCGCACTCTTTTATTATGTCATATAAAAAAGAAATCGACGCTTTTCGAGCTTTTACTACAACTTTTCCAGATAAAACTACCCTTCTGATTGATACTTATGACGAAATTACTGGAGCGAACAATGCTATCCTAATTGCTAAGGAACTTGAAAAGTTAGGACATAAACTGGGTGGTGTTAGATTGGACAGTGGTGATTTAGCAAAAAATAGTAAAAAAATAAGAAAAATGTTAGACGCTAATGATCTTCCTTATGTTAAAATCTTCGCAAGTGGTGATCTGGATGAATTTGCCATCGCTGACTTATTGGAAAAAACTGCTAAAATTGATTCATTTGGAGTTGGAACAAAATTAGGCACATCTGCCGATAGACCATATTTAGATGTTATCTATAAACTCTGTGAGATAATGGACAGTAAAGGTGATTTTTTACCTATTATGAAACTCAGTGAGGATAAAGCAACTTTTCCAGGGAGAAAACAAGTGTATAGATTCACTGATGATTCTGGCAAATTTACTCACGACATAGTTGGTCTCGACAAAGAGAACATAATCGGTGAACCTTTACTAATTAAAGTAATAGAAAAAGGAAAACTAATCTATAATCTACCTTCAATTGAAGAAATACGCAATTACGCAAAAATAAGTCTACAGAAACTTCCAAACAAATATAAAATACTCAATAATCCTCAAAAATATCCTGTACAATTAAGCCAAAATTTAGAAACACTAACAAGAAAATTGGCTACACAACTCAGAAAAAAAGATAATTAATCTAAAAATTTAGAATATAACCCACGTTAGTAAATTAATAAATGCAACTTCTAACACTGAGGCAACGCAAAATATTCCATATATAATAGCCAGACTTTTTATTGAAAGCATTCTACTCAAAGTTTTTTTTATTGCTAAATAAATTCCATAACCTTCAACAATTCCTATTGGTAAACTAATTGACAACATTAAAGGCAAAAATTCAAGGTTCACTTGACCAATGATTAAGGTTGCACCCCGAAGAATGCTTATAAAAACTATTATACAAGCGAAAATAATTGCAAACATTTTTGGATGTGTTACAATGATATCTGCATTTTTTCTCTCTTAAAGAAATCTAAGAAAACAAGTCTGACATAGAATGACATCCCCAACACAATTAACGATACTACAAGTGCATTATGAGTAAACAACATGATAACAGCCAAAAATGAATTTTGAAGAATTTCACCAAGAACTCCGAAGAAAAAAATGTTTTCTAAATACGCTAATACCAAAAAAACTACAAAAAATAACCCTAAAAATGCTGTATTTCTCTTGCTGTACAACTTTTTTTCTCCAAGTATAGCACTTATTCAAATAAAAATACCATAAAAGTTTTGTGAACTCTCTATTCTGAATGAAGTTCAGTATTCACTTATTTGTTTTCAACCTTTTTTCACTCATACATGTACCAAATCTCATATTTCGCTCCAAAACTGAAATGGCAAACACTTAATAATCTTCTACCTGAAGGATATTTGCTATCAAAAAGGGGAATATATAATGCAAAATAACCCGGCTATTGTTTCTGTTGGCCGAACAAAATTTGGAGAGCATTATGGAAAAAAGCCCGAGAAGCTTATAGAAGAGGCTTGGCTAGTTGCTTCAAGCGAGTGTCACTTGGAAAGAAAAAATCTCGAAGCTTGTTATCTTTCAGATTGTTTCCTTCCAATCACTAACAAACTAGGTTTGGAGGAAGGTTTTCTATCAGAACTCACTCAACTTCATGTTCCCATGGAGGCCACTAGTTCTGTTAGTGCTGCTTTGTTGGCCGCTGTTAACGCAATAAAAGCTGGAACCTATGACACTGTCTTGGTTGGTGGAATAGAGAAGATGACTGATAGATGGGATAAAATTCGTGATGATCTTATGCTTCTTGAAGACCCCTGGAGTTATTATGCGGGTTGTACACCAGAAGCAAATCATGAACTTATGCTAAGAGCATATATGAACAAGTATGAAATAACTGGAGATAAAATCGAAGAATTAAATCTTGCTTTAGCAAAAGTCTCAGTTAAAAATCATGCACATGCACTAAAAAATAAATTTGCGCAATTTCACCGAAGAATAACCATCGAACAAGTTTTAAGTGCCAGAAAAAACGCAAAAAAACCATTAGGATTATATGATTTTGCACCAATTTCTGATGGTGCTTCAGCATTAATACTTACCAGTGCACATCTCGCGAAAAAAATGACTGATAACCCCATTTATGTTCTTGGCAGTTCATCTGCAACAGATTTTCTAACTTATCCTTCACGAGAAGACCTAACTGGATTTTCTGCTACCCGAAACGCAATGAAAAAAACTTTAAAGATGGCTAATCTTTCCCCATTAGATATTCAGTTAGCTGAAATATATGACCAATCTACTCTAATGGAACTAATTTCATTTGAAGACTTAGGGTTTTGCGAGAAAGGTACTGCTTGGAAATGTATACGTGGTAGTTGTGAAGATTATGACGGATATTATGAAACAAACGGAAAAAAAATATTTGTTAACATGAATGGTGGTCTAAAAGCGGATGGAAATCCTATAGGTGCAACAGGTGGTGCTCAAATTTTTGAAGTATTTAAACAACTTAGAAATGAAGCTAATGAACGTCAAGTTATACTAAATGATAAACCGCCAAAAATTGGGTGTATTCAGGAACTTGAAGGTTTTGGTACTAAGGCATACACTACCATTTTAGGAGATAAATCAAGTGAGTAGCGAACCTATTGAAAGAAGAGTTTCTTATATTGGGGATTGTCTGAGAGCCTGCAGATGTGGTATTTGTGGCAAAGAGTACTTCGAAGTAAGAGACTATTGTGGTAATTGTGGAAGAAAAAGTTTTGGAAAAATGAAAAACATTACTTTATTCTACGATAAAGGAAAACTCGAACTCTGTACGCTAATAAATGAACCTACAAACAAATTTCGAAAGTTAGGCAGTTATATCTATGGAATAGTTTCATTTCATGATGGTAAAATTAAAGTTCCAGGAAGAATCACCGATCAAATTCTAACAAAGGATCAAATTATTGATTTTTCTAAACTTGAAGGACGAGAAGTTATTCCCAGATTTAGGAGACGTTATTCTGTTGGTGCTAGCGAGGTCATTCCAACAATTTCTTTAGCTTTCACATTTGCTGATGAATATTATCCTCATCAAGAATACAAAATAGTAGCTCCAAGCAAAGAATACAAACTTCCAGGTATTGTTGGTTATGGTGTTTATACCTCAAAGTTTAGGATCAAAGAAAATCGTATTGAACGTGCGGTTCCCTTTATAGATGAGGACGCAGTAACTGCAGCAGTTGAAGCAGGTAAATTTGCTTTGATACATTCAGCAATTGACAGTGCTTCAATAGGTAAAGTCTATGTGGGTTCTGAATCCAATCCTTATGCAGTTAAACCAATAGCATCAAAGGTTGCACAAGTCTTAAGGTTAGGTGAAGAAGAGGACGATATGCAAGCAGTTGATGCAGTAGATATGGAATTTGCTTGTAAAGCCGCTTCAAGCATGTTTAAAGATGCTGTTTCCCTTGTCAATTATCCAGAATCCGGAATAAAATATACTATGGTTATAGGTGCAGATAATTCTCAGTCTGCACCCAGAGGGTGTCCAGGAGGCGAACTTGATAGTTTTGTTGGTTTTGGTGGAGCTGCTTATATTTTTGGCAAATCTGATGTTATCGCTGAAATAGAAGGTTGGTACTCAGTTACCTCTGATACTCCAGATTTTTGGAGAAGAGATGGACAACCCTTTCCTTTACATGGAGGAAGATTCACTGGTGATCCCGCCTATTTTAAACATGTAAAAAAAGCCACCACAAAACTTATGGAAAAATTCAATCTCAAAGTAGAAGATATTGACTATTTTGTTACACATCAACCAAACCCTAGCTTCCCTGTTAAAGTTGCAAAACAACTAGGATTCAAAGAAGATCAATACTCAATCTCACTTCAGATAAATAAATTCGGGAATACATATTCTGGATGCTCACCAATAGGTTTAGCTGCAGTTTTAGATGTTGCCCAACCTGATAATCGAATTCTAGTAACTAGTTATGGTTCAGGTGCAGGAAGCGATTCATATTTGTTTAGAACCACCAACCAAATTATTGAAAAAAGAAAACGTCAAAAAATAAACATAAAATCCCAAACAAAAAATCCGTTTATTAAATTTGTTGATTACACAACTTATCGTAGACTTAAGCTAGGAATGTAACAAACATTTAATAAACTCAAATGTGGAAGAGCTAACTGAGTTGTACATCTTGGCAGTTAAAGGAGTGCTTGGAGATATACTTAGAGTCTTATATGCTCCTCAAAAAGTATTCAAAAAAATAATAAAAAATCCAAGTTACTTGGGTCCTGTAATATTATTAATAATTTTTGTATTAGCTCAAGTAGGATCCTCTTACATAGTTGCTTCAAGATCTTATATTGAACAAACTAATCCATTAGGCGATTTTGGTGATAGTTGGACAGCAAATGCACTAAATTGGGATGCAACTCCTGGAGTAATTATAACTAACAATACTGTTGATTTTATAAATAGTACATTGTATTATGGAACTACTAGCATAGAATTTGTTGCTTCTGATTTACAGGCAATTAAAATGGAACTGCCAGATTTTGGCGAATCAGTAAATTGTGGACCAGATGGATTCAACAATGTTTCTCTAAGAGTAAAAATAATTTCTCCAAATTCTAATCCAGAATCTGCATATTTAGTTTTATCATCATTGGATGAATCTAGTTTTGTTTATGAAATAACTGATGAATTAAGAAATAATGTGGATGTTTGGACTAATTTGACCTTACCGGTAGGTTTTGGAGATTGGACTAGTACCGGGAATGACGCTGTATGGGAAAACATAACTGGTCTAGCTCTAGAAGTTAGCTGGTCTGCCAACTCTACAGTAAATATACTTCTTGATGGTCTTTTCTTTAGAGGCGATTTCAGAGGACCTCTCGAATTATATGGTGCTTCTTATTTTGCTTCAACAGCAATTAATGCTGTAGCTCCATTTCTTTTTGAATGGCTTTTGTTAAGTGGTTTTATGTATTTGCTAATAAAAAAAATCTTTAATAGTCAAAGTGAAGTAGTTTGGAGAACATTAATGATTGTTGTCGGATACGCTCTAATTACAATAGTTATACAAGCAATACTATTGACCTTTGTTTATACTTCTATGCCAGACATTTATTATCCTTTGGAAGTTCTTGCTGGTACTACCGGAGAATTTGGAGTTGCATACCAAGTTATTTTAGACAAAATTTCATTTGTATCTAATGTTGGTAGTATGATACAATTAGCAGTTTACGCTTGGATAATAGCCTTAGGGACATTTATAACTAACACAATATCCGATTTAGGTTGGATGAAAAGTCTATTTGTATCAGCAATAAGTTTGTTGTTAACTGTAATTGTTCTAGGATTTTTACTCTAATTAATATTGAAAAATTCGTCGTTAACCATCCTTTTTTATTTTTTTTAATAAGGGCTCTTTTCTTAATGGTTAGCAAGATTTATATGGCTGAAGGGCCCCTTTTGGAAGTGAAAATTAACCTCTTCCGAGACATTTTTGTCACGAGATGAGAAATAAAGATAGGAGATTAAAAACTTGAAAATTAGCGATTTAAGAAATGGAATGAAAAAAATAAGTGTAGAAGCAAAAGTAGTTGAAAAAGGTGAACCTCGACAAGTTAACTCAAGATACAAAGATGAAACATATACTATTTCTGATGTAATGGTTGCAGATGAATCCGGAAGCATAAAACTTACACTATGGAATGAACAAATAGATCAAGTAGAAGTAAATAATACTGTCAAAATAGAAAATGGTTATATAACTAGTTTTAGAGGCGAAATCCAACTTAATGTTGGGAAATATGGAACTATGACTGTTGAGTGATTTATTCACTTAACGTCTCAATCTGTTTTCATCTTTTCATAAAAAATTTTTCAATATTAATTTTATACCTATTACTCTAATTTTTTTTTTTATCAATCTCTTAATGTTGCTAAAAAAACCTAAAGGATTTTCTTAAATGACTAATAAAAAAATAAAAATAAAAGGAATTTTATTTGATTTAGACGGCACTTTAGTAGATTCAAAACCAGCATATATAGAAGCTGCAAGAATTACCTTTAGTAAACTAGGGTTATCTCCAATATCTGACGATGAGGCTATTACTATACCCAGAAAAATAGAACAAAAACAACCTCTAAATCTAAATATTAAAACTAAACCATCCGCTTTCTTAGATCTATATTTACATTCTTACTACTCAATTTCAGAACAAAAAACTAAACTCATCTCTAACGTTTCAAAGACTTTAAACATCCTCTCAAAGAAAATGAGTCTCTCCCTCGTAACAATGAGATTCGTTCCTAAACAATCTCTCATCAATGAATTGAAAAAATTTAACATAGCAGAATACTTTGATCCAATAGTAACCGCGATTGACACTTGCAAACCCAAACCATCACCTGAAGCCTTGCTAAAATGCGTAAACTCAATGAATCTTGCTGTAGAAGATTGTATTATTGTTGGAGATTCAGTAAACGATATAAAAGCTGGTAGGGCTGCAAACATGAAAACCGTTTCAGTTTTGTCAGGAATTTATTCTCTTCAAGAACTAGTTAAAGAAAAACCCGATTTTATTATACCCAATATCTCTTTTCTCCCAGATTTTATTGAATAATTCTCTTTCCTAATATATCTGAGAGTGAAATATTGCTAAAAACTGCCTAAAGCAGTTATATGCGGTTGAAAAATAAAGCTTATTAAAACCTCTGTGCTAAATGAATGTGGAGAGGGCTTTAGGGAGCGGTAACTCATGAATTTCCTAGAGACAATGGTAGGGGAAAAACTAAGAAATAAAGATCAGGC
>PVMS01014606.1_pt1 | contig 18409 bp, 16 predicted proteins | sample 1853461 | NCBI WGS metagenome assembly PVMS01 (sample SAMN08582032, study PRJNA380276) | Marine sediment metagenome, whole genome shotgun sequencing project. | isolation source: ocean sediment barecode stripped | collected 2017 | reverse complement strand
TAATTGGCAACGATATGAAGGAATACGTTGTTCAAGATATTAAAGTATTTGGCATCGCTATCATTCTTGTTATGGTGCTAGTTTTGTTTATATTTTTCCGTAATCCTGCATGGATATTTTTAGCGCTAATATGCGCAGTATTAAATGTATTTTTGGTGGCTGGTATCACTGCACTACTTGGTTTTCAGCTTACGATTATTTCGTCAAATTTCGTAGCCTTGCTGATTATTTTCTCTATAAGCTTGTCGATACATGTCATTATTCGTTATCAAGAAATTAATACTTTGTACCCGGATAAAAGTGTTGATGAAAAAATAACAAAAACCTTATCTCAAATAATAACGCCATGCTTATACATGGTTATAACTTCCGCAATTGCATTTTTCTCTTTAATTGTTAGTGATATCAATCCAGTCATAATATTTGGCTATATCATGATCTTAGGTTTGTTTTGTGCCTTTCTATTAACATTTACGGTATTGCCTTCGTTAATCAAATTAATTGAGCCAAAATCTAAGAATTTCAAAGAAGACAAGTCGGTGTCTTTTCTTGAGAATATTCTTGATGCAATTGTAAATAATAAGAAACTTACAGTAGCGATTCTAATCGGTATATTTGTGCTAAATATTGCTGGAATAGGCCAGATTACTGTTGAAAATCGATTTATCGATTACTTCAAAAAATCTACCGATATTTATCAAGGGCTTGAATTGGTCGACCAAGAATTGGGTGGAACCGTACCTTTGGAAGTGATTTTAGAAGCCGCACCGGAAACAGAAGAAGAGATCGAGGAAGAAGATGACGATGATGATGATGAGTTTGATGATTACTTAGCAGATCTTGAGAAAACTCAAGATGACTTTACTGCAAAAAGTTATTGGTACAATCGTAGCGGCATTAAGAAAATAGAAAAAATACATAAGTATCTTGAAAGCTTGCCACAAGTTGGCAAAGTGTTGTCACTTGCCAGTACGGAAGAAGTATTTCGTACCGTTAACAAAGGCGAGCCATTAGAAGACTTCCACTTAGCACTCGTCTATTCAAAAGTTCCAGAAAATGTAAAACAAGTGCTGATCTCGCCCTATGTCTCCACCGAAGGCAGTCAGGCACGAATTGTGGCACGTATTAAAGATTCCGATCACACGCTGATACGCAATGACTTATTGAAAAAAATTAGTGCAGACCTTAATGAAAGTTATGTAAAAAATGGCGATGAGTTTCGGTTAACAGGTATAAGCGTGCTGTATAACAATGTTCTACAAAGCTTATTTCGTTCTCAAATTCTCACATTAGGCACGGTATTTATTTGCATATTAATCATGCTAACAATTTTGTTTCGCAGTTTAAAACTCGCCTTTATCGGGACATTGCCAAATATCTTTACAGCTTTATTTGTTTTGGGGTTGATGGGTATATTTGGCATACCTTTAGATATTATGACCATAACAATAGCCGCCATTACGATTGGGATAGGTGTTGATTACGCTATTCATTATATACACCGCTATAAAAAGGAGTTTGCAGAGAGTAATGATAATTATCAAGCGATACTTGCTTCACAAACCACAGTGGGTAAAGCGCTTTATTTCACCTCGATTACCATAACACTAGGATTTGTTACACTAGTTCTATCAAATTTTGTACCTTCAATATACTTTGGAATGCTCACGAGCATTGCGATGCTGGTATCTCTGTTTGCAACCTTTAGCATTATTCCGCTTTTACTCTCGATTATGAATCCTCGAAGCTCATGACGAGCTAAGCTGTAGGACTATAAATTAGATTAGTTTGTTTGAATGGATTGCGGCATGCCTCTTTACAGGTTATATGAGCTTATAATTTAGCCTCTGTGGGTGGTCTGCAAAAATATCTTTTCACTCCACCTCATATTGTTCTTCCAATAGCCTGGAATATTTTATTTATTTTAATATGTTTGGCAGCTTGAGAAGTGCGGGAGAAACAGCTATTTGTCAAAAGCACCTTTTGCGCTATTTATATTCATAGTTCAATTAGGCTTAAATGTATATTGATCTTATCTATTTTTTGTTTAAAGCGACTCAGCTTAGCCTTAACTGAAAATCGTTATTCTGTAGCTTGTAATCTGTAATCTTTTTACACAATTTTAAAGTTAGTTATATTTTTTAGTTTAGAACGTCATGTCACTATTGCCATTTTTATATTAAAGGGATTTTTTGTAGCAAATGGTAATCTGAGAAAAGTTGTGGAATGACCGCAAACGACCAAAAGCGTGCATTTACTGAACCGGATCAAAATTTATCGAGTATCGAATATTTAATATGTCAAACACAAAATCATAATATTTCAATTAAAATTTCAAGTTCAGCTTGATTTCTAAATACAACAATTCAATGAGTTATTAAGTCCCACCATGTGTTTAAGTGACCTATCTCTCAATATCAAAATCGCCTTACTTGTATAAAACAAGATTGAAGCGATAGATTATCTACAAATACAAACCATCTCACTAGTATCTTAGTGCGGGCTACATAGCCCTATATAATTCGAGTTGCTAAAGGAGTAGCACATGGAGGTCTTTTTCAAATTAGCTACAGAACTTATCCATACCACCAAGGCTTTTTGGTTAGTGCTGCTAGGGGCCGGTATTGCAATAGTTGCTCACAATAGAACCACCAAACTAACGAATGACAGCAACCAACAGGAGAGAAAAAAACAGCAATATATTGAAGCCAATCGAGAAAAAATTAGCGCGTTAAAACAGCTGTATGAATTGATCCAAGAGGGCACTTCACTTTACTGTATATATATGGCTAGAGTGAGATTTAAAATAACACGCAAACAAAGAAATTCATTACCCGATGATACTGAAGAAATAAAGCTAAAAATAATAGAAAAATTCAGCAAAGCCTCTATGTTGGTGCAGTTTTATGCTGTTGAAAAGAGTGTAACCTTTGATCACTATCACCGCGCGGTGATAAGAGGCCTTAGGCTATGGGACGCTTACCAATTGGCCGAGAATACGAACGAAAATTTCATACATCGACTAACTAAAGCGCATCTGGACTTGATCGATAAAAATTATAATCGAGTAAAGCAGTATGAAACGGTCTTATCATTTAGTATAGGAAGTTCAGGAAGAAATATAATTAATAGCAGAAACCCCTATGAGGAACCGTTAGAAGAACTTGGTTTATAATGAGTAAGGTCTTACTTATTCTTATAGGTGTTGATTATCTATGTATATTTTGAGAGTTTACAGCTAAATATTTGTATTAATAAATAGCTACTTGGATATCTTTGAATTAATTACTAGCCTTTGATTTTGCTAAATTTGTTCCATAATGATTGAAATTCCATAGGCCAAAATTTTGTTTTGATTAAATCGTAGATGATAAAAATAGAGTTGTATGAATCTGGACTCCATCTTGGTAGGGTTTTGACATGTCCATCATTAAGTTGATTAACGGTTTGTCCGACACTGGTTGAAGGGACTCGTAAGGCCCATTTACCCAGTAGCCAATACAAGGGTAGGGTTTGGGGTTTCAAATGCAATCCACTGGCTATTTGGAGATCAATCTGCAATACCTTGTGTGTGCCAGCTATAGGCACTATTTTGGATTAGTTGTATTTCACTCTGGCCATTAATGCCAAAGAGAACTTTGATCATAAGAGCTTTCTTTTGAGCTTTTGGGTGATGTATAAAGTAAGACTTTTGTTTTGTCTGGGGAAGCTTTGGGCCACCAATTTTCATACTTCTTGTTATTGGTGAGTTGAATGGGTTTAGCTCCATCTAATCCCAAAGCCCAAAAGGCTAAATTACCGGTGTGATTCGACGCAAATATTAGTTTAAAGTCATGTAATGGCTTGTTTGAGTATTTTGTAGGCTAGGCATGAATCAATAATTAATAGATTTGAGCATAAATAGTTAATTCTTCAGGTAGCAAACAAATTTCATCGTTGCATGCTTGTAGCATAATATTTATTGGGATTGCTTGAAGCCATTTATTTTTGTTCGTTTCGATATTTTTAAGCTTTCCTATTATCTTTATGTCTTCTGAGAATACTGATAAAGGTTTTTCTTCAAATGTAACTTCAATATTTTGAGGGAGAGGGTAGGTCACTTTTTCAAACTTCCAGCCTTGTGTTCTATTATCTATTGATATAACAGTAGGTAAGTAATCTTTTGAGTGGGTAACTTGGCTATTAATATGCCAGCCTGGCTGTAGGGTGATGTTTATATCAATGTCATTATTATGATTAGGCTTCGCTACAATTTTCACGTTACCTTCGGCTGCATAGGTAATGTTACTTAAGGCACCATGTTTGATTTCTTCATCTGCGAGTAATATGCCTGGATAGGCTTCAGGTAGGGCATTGATTTCGGTTGCGAAGCTTGCGATGGTCTGCTTTGCTTTCGTTTCATATACAGATTCCCCTGTTCTTTTTGCAAGCCGATTCAGAGCTCTGATTGCAGCGGCATTCGCGCTAATGATCGCTCCATCATGCCGATCTTTAACGCGAGTAAGATTTAGAAAGTTATTCTTATTGTAATTTAAATAAAAACCACCATTTTTCTGGTCCCAAAAATGTTCAAGCATTTTACCTGCTAAGCTCTCTGATTTAGTTAGCCACATATTGTCATTTGTGACGTCATATAGTGTAATTAATGCATTGATGTAATGTGCATAGTCATCTTGAGTAGCATTGAGTGTGCCGGATACTGCATAAAAGCTTCTTAATAGGTTATTGTTTTTATTTCGATTATGGTTCCAAATAAATTCCGCAGCTTCTATTGCAACGCTTAGAAATTCGGGTTCATTGAGAATATTGAATCCATGCGCAAATGCTTCAATCATCAAGCCATTCCAGGCTGTTATTATTTTTTCATCCCGTAAAGGCTTAACCCGATGGTTACGCTTTGTGTAGAGTGCTGTTTTAATGCGATCTAATTTTTGCTGAAGAGCGGATTGGGTGATTTTATTATTTTCAGCATAACTTATAAGTGGTAGCGTGCGATGCAGAATATTGCTGCCTTCAAAATTTCCATTTTTAGTTGCATTGAAGATATCGATAGCAAGGGTATACAGGTCATGCGGAAGTAAGGTTTTCATCTCATTTAGTTTCCAAACAAAATACTCACCTTCCTTACCCTCACTATCTGCATCGGTAGCAGAATAAAAACCACCTTTAGGAGAGGTCATTTCGCGTTTAACATATGTAAGAATTTCTTTTCCAATTAGGGCAAATTCTGGATCTGCGCTAAGTGCATATAAATCTAGATAAATTTTGCTTAATTGAGCTTGGGTATAAAGCATTTTTTCAAAGTGTGGGATATTCCAGTGTGGATCCGTAGCGTAACGATGAAATCCGCCACCTACTTGGTCATATATTCCCCCCTGGGCCATTGCATGTAAGCTAAGAGATAAAATCTTATACAAGTCTTGCGAAGGTTGCTGGCGTAATTGATGTAGCAGAAATAGTAATTTAGGCTCGCTTGGGAACTTTGGAGCATCTCCAAAGCCTCCATTAAACTCATCGTATCTTGCAATGATGAGGTTCATTGCTTGACTGCTTGTGGTTTTTTTGAGTTGCTCTAATGTAGAATGGGTATTTAGGTACTCTGATACGGTATCATGGAGTTCATCTGCGTAAGTCAGTATGTTATCTGGCTGTTGTTCCCAGGTTTGCGCCACATCATGAATAAGTTGTTTGAATTGAGCAGGTCGGATATAGGTCGTAGCGACAAATGGCTTTCCTTCATTGGTAAGGAATAAAGAAGCAGGCCATCCGCCTCGTTTGTTTACGATGTTAATGGCTGTCATATACGTAGCATCAATGTCTGGGCGACGTTCACGGTCTACTTTTATACTAATAAAATTTAGATTTAAAAGTTTAGCGATTTCTATGTTTTCGAAACTTTCATGCTCCATCACATGACACCAGTGACAGGTAGAATAGCCTATGGAAAGAAAAATAAGTTTGTTTTGCTGTCTGGCTATATTAAATGTTTCTTCACTCCAGGAGTGCCAGTTAACCGGGTTGTGTGCGTGTTGAAGTAGGTACGGTGATTCTTCGAGCAAGAGTCGATTGGTATAGATGGGTTTCCCATCTTCGGATATATGTTTTGTTCGCGGTTGGTAACTGCTGCCTAATTGTTGCTTTTTGTTTTCTAGTTTTTGTTTTAAAGCTTTAGGAAAATCTGCATAGTAATTAGCATCTACATTTATGGGGATAAAAATAAAGAATGCAAAGCAGCCTATGAGGCAGAATCGAAATAGTTTGATCACATCTGGCTGGAGCCTTTAATGTTAAATACTGCCAGTATGGCCTAGTTCACATACATGTTCTTCAGTCCCAGTTTCAATTTGTATTGTAGTATGCGCAATACTAAACTGTTTATGCAAGTCATCACTTATTTTAAGTAAGAAATGGTCATCGATATGAGTCTTGTTGCGTACGATATGTGCGGTTAAGGCAACTTGGGTGGTGCTCATACCCCAAACATGTAAGTCATGAATTTCCTTTACGCCGTCTTGTTCAAGAATAAATTTCTTCACATCGTCAATTTCGATGCCTTTAGGCACTCCATCCATGGCCAAATTAAACGAATCTTTTAACAGGCTCCAAGTGCTAAAAATAATTACGACGACAATGAGTAAGCTGACAGCTGGATCTAACCAGTAGATGCTGGTGAGCATAATTACGATGCCTGCTACTACCACGCCAAGCGATACTATTGCATCTGCGGTCATATGAACGAATGCAGCTCTGATATTTAAATCATGATTCTTATTGGATAGAAAAAGGAGTGCGGTAGCGGTGTTGATCACAACCCCAATCGCCGCGACAATAATAATTGTTTTTGAATCAACAGAGGTAACGGTTTCAAATCGACCCATTGCTTCCCATGCCACAACCCCCATGGTCATCAATAGCATGAGTGAACTGGCCAAGGCTGCGAGTATGGTCCCACGTCGCAGCCCATAAGTCTTGGTACGGGTTGGTTTGCGTTGGGCTAAATACGTTGCACCCCATGCCAGTAGTAAGGCAAGAACATCGCTAAGATTGTGTCCAGCATCAGCTATTAGTGCTAAGGAATTTGAAAGGACTCCATAGGTAGCTTCGATCAGCACAAAAACAATATTTAGTGCTGTGCCGACCGCAAAGGCTAATGTATTGCTTGAGGGTGTATGTTGGATGTGTGAGTGCCGCATAATGCTGTTATCAATTGGCGCATGTAAAGGCAGTCATTTTGTCTGCCAGACTTTCCCAATTTAACTCTTGTAAAACATGGATGACCTTATTGATTTCACCTTTTTCTATTTTGTATTTATTTTCCTCGTTTTGCTCAAGTTCATAAAATGGTAATGTTTCAAAGTAGGCATCATCGATGCTTGATTGTGATGGTGTAAGTACATCTTCTTTGCGAGTGTAATAAGCGTCTTCACCTTCATCGCAGACTTGATTGAATACATTAAAATGTCTGCAAGCATAGGGTCGAAATTCATAAATTGAGCATACGTTATCAACTAGGAAAGGGCAGGCTTCGCCAGATTGGTGTTTTTGTAATTGCGACTGTAACTTTTCACGTATAGAGCCTTCAATTTTCTCTGTTACATGCCAAGAAATGCCGACTAATTCAATAGGCGTTACTGGGATGGAGGTATGCGTTCGACAACAAGCTGCACAGCCTCGGTGACAGGCTAGCTTCCGATCTATGCAAGTTTCTGACTCAATTGCAGCAGATACTCCTTGATCTGTAATGGAGTAAGACTCCAATAGCATGGTGAGCCAGGGATGAATTTTTTCATCTTCAGGATAAAATAGAAGTTGCATGTAAGTATTGTATTAGATATGGGAACAGATTTATAAAATAGTTTAGGTTTTAGGATGTTTTAAGATCAAATAAAAGAAAACAGTGCTTATAGCGGCTAATAAATGCTTGATCGAATGTCCGCTAATCATTTCAAGCGTGAGGTTAAAAACAGTTACATCAAAATATTCAGTGATTTTTGAAAAGACATAAAAGACTATTGCAAAAATAAGATATTTTGTTTGCATTGAGCTGGGTTTGTAGATAGAAATTACTATTATTAATAACGCTAATGAGAAGAATTGAACCCAGGCATAAATTCTTAAGTCTTCGTTCATATGCCAATAAAGCACTGAAAAAATTCCAAGCAAACATAGCGGAACGAACAACCATTTTTCAAATTTAGGGGTTACATAATCGGCCAGTACTATTGCAAGTAATGCCATAAACCCAATTGCCATTGGCAAACGGTCCCAGGTTAATGTTTCGTTGCTTGGATTCAGATGATAGTAAGATGAGCCTGCCGCAACGAGTAGTACGGATAGAAAGAGTACTAGCCAACTCCATGACGCGCTACCATGCCAGTGCGTAAGTACATAACGTTGGCCCGCGATACCGACAAATAAGAAGGGTAAATTTGATATCACATTAAAACAGTTCGCAATACCCAAAATATTACGAGTGTCCACAAAGTTATGGTATGTCAAGTCTTGAGGAATGGGTTTTATAAAGAAAAAGCCAATGATGGATGCGATTACAATTATGATAAGCAATGGGTCACGCCATGAATTGTTTGTATGCACGATTGGCCTATCCGTTGAAAGCTTCAGATGAGGCTAAATACTTACGTTCATCCGCTGTGCTATTTCTATTCAAAATAATATTTCTATGTGGGAAACGACCAAAGCGCTGGATAATGCTTCGATGATGTTTGGCAAACTTTAAATTACTTTCAAGGCCTGCTTTTTTAAATAGTGTCACGGACAAAATTTGGTCTTGAAGGTCTTCACTATGCATGAGTGGCATATATAAAAAGGCTAGTTGGGTAGAGGTCAGTTTTGAATCAAATTGATTTGCAATAGCGTAATGTGTTGTTTCAATGGCCTTTTTTTCTGTGCAAAAGCTCCGTGCAGTTCCTCTAAACATATTAAGTGGGAGCTGGTCTAGAATAATAATTAAGGCTAACGAGCCTTCAGGTGATTTTTGCCATTGGTCTAATTGATTGGTTGATGCGAGCTCCCAGATAGGTTCGTATTTTATACGAATTTCCTCATCAAACTCAGGAGTTGGTTTAAACCAATGTTTATTGGCAGGTTCTGAGAACCAAAAATCTAATATAACACGAGGTTTAACAACTCTCGAATCCACTGACCTTTGCTCAGGTAGCTAAGCCATTGATGTAATGCTCTAGTTGTTCAATCATAAACTTTTGCTCAGAGATGATAGCTTTTACCAAGTCACCTATAGAAATGATGCCAATAACTTTGTCATTTTCTGCCACTGGTAAATGTCTGACGCGTTTATCAGTCATAAGTGCCATGCATTGTTCTATGGACTGCTCTGGTTTCGCGCATAACACATTAGATATCATAATATCTTTAACTGGCGTGTCTTTTGAAGATTTTCCTTTAAGGATTACATTTCTAGAATAATCCCTCTCCGTAATGATCCCAACAAGATTATCATCTTTCATCACGAGTAATGATCCAACGTGATTGTCAGCCATAGCTTTGATCGCGTCATATACAGAGCTATTCGGATCGATAGATAATATATTATTACCTTTTGTGTCTAGAAGTTGTTTAATAGTTTGCATGCTTATCAACCTTCTTTAAAATTGGCCATTACAGTAGATGCTTTACCAAATTATACTAGACTAAATATAAATTAGCAGTGTACATAAGCATAATTAAAGAAAATTATTGCTTAAAAATGCATTTACTGCTTTCCAATAATCTTCACTATCATCGAACTGTTCCCAAAGCGCTCTTGATCCATGGCGCCCTTTTGAAGTAGGGGTGAAGGATGTTTTTTGTTTGGATTTGATTGCAGAATAAATTGCCGACCAATTATATTTCTCGTCGCGTGCTGAGGTGATAATACTGGTGCACTAATGTTTGCGGCAGCATCTTGAATCCATGATTTTGACTTACCTTGTTTAGGAAAGTATTCCCCCGGTGAAAAAGCGAGCACCCCATCGACTAATTCGGATAGTGTTCCAGCGATGTGTAAAACAAGCGCAGCTGAATAGGAACTGCCCCAGGCAATTATTTTACTCTCATTATATTGTGACTTTGCATAACGAAGTGCAGCTTCTATATCGGGCAAGGCATCGACATATCGAATATTTTTTCCAGCTTGCTTGGCGCTAAGTGCGGTTTCATTTTCAATTCCATTAACAGATTTTCCCGAACGCTGATCAATTGCAATGCAATTGAATCCCAATGCATTAAGTTTGGGAGCAATCTCTAGGTATTCGCCTCGACTCCAGCCTGCTTGATGAAACAGAACCAACAATGGAGTGTTTTTATTTTCATGTGCGATGTAGGTGTCTGCGGTAATTTTAATACCATCTCCTGATAGGAAGGTAACGGTATCTCTGGCAGCATAAATAGGGCTTGAAAGTATATAAATAAAGAGTCCTAAAAGTAGTGCTATGCTTTTCATGCTAAATATTTTCATTTAGTTCAAATATGGTAGCTTAATAGGTGCTAACAAATCGATCAGCGCATTGACGTGATTAGCGCAGAAGATAAGTCCTGCTTGTTTGGGAATGGTTTCAGTTTCCGTCACTTCAAATTGACGATTGAAAATTCTAACATTAAGGCGGCAAAATCGATCACAAGCTGGCAGAAATAAAATTCTAGCTAAAGGGTGATGTTCAGTAGCATTATTTTTGCCTGTAGTTGGCATGATAAGCGTATTCGCCTAATCGTTGCATGGTGCCTATTGGAGAAGAGGATGATCTTTGGGTAGTTGATGTGAGACCCAAATCGCAAGCTTATGCTTCATATTGGGAAGATTTAGCTGGTTTTTTGCTAGTGGGTGGATTAATTTATCATGTATGAGTAAGCGATATAGATACTCTGCTTTATCATTTGCAGAATCTGTGGCTTCAAATTTAACAACGCCGCGTTTTTCTGCATACACCATTCCCACGCGAATTGCTTTTTTAGTTAGCTCGATTTCATTTTTTAACTTTTTCATCTGGTTACTCAGTAACTTATCCTAATAGTGCATTTATAAAAATGGACTTTAGCTCTAAATATCAGGCTGTACAAATTTATTAATTACATCTGCCTTATTTTTAGGCTCAACTTGCAATAGCATTTGAGGTGCCTTAAATACATGTGATTGCACGCTGCTATTAAATGACTTTATTAGCTTAAGTGAGCTTGAGCTGACTAATCTTCCATGTGTTGCCTGAAACTATAAAATAGGCAATTCTTTTTTTTCATATTGTTCGGACACGTTAGTATCAGTAATTTCTCTTAAACGCATATTAAATGCTTTTGCCGACACCTCTTTGGTTGCTGCTTTTATGTTTTCAATTAGTGTTTCGTCAGACTGATTTCCAATTAAGAAACTTTTGATGGCCAGGTATGTAGTTCTTGGTGAAAACTTGAAGGACTTAAAACAGGTATAAGAAATCTAGCGAACAACGCGTGGGGGTTCCATAATAAAACTTGCACATAAAATGATTCCTTTTAGATTATTGTTAGCTCTATGCGCAAGTAGAATGGCTAAAGAACCTCCAAATGATTCCCCAAGTAGTGCAAGGGTTACGTGGATAATTTATGTGCTAAGGAATTGCATAGATCTTGATAGGTTAACGAAGTGTCAGCTGGATATGAGGAAAAATGGTTTCAATGCCATCAGGGAGCTCACGAAACAATGGGGTATATAATCTACCAGTCTCATCCAAACCTGGTAATAAAACTAAAACAGGCTTTGCGCTATTCGTCAAAACAACATCTATGTAATTCTATAAATTTTTAAGGTACCTTTTGTAGTACATTAAAATTTATACTTGAAAGGTGCTTTAGGCGAGTTTTTGGTGATATTCATTTGGGTACGGGATGCTATTTCTAATTTGCTCAATAGCTTTATGATCAAGATGGCTGGTTCTTTCTTTGTTGGCACATAGAGCAGTGCGAAAGCCAATATAATCGGCATTAGCTTTAGAGACAGCTGGGATGTCGTCGATGGTCAAAGAGCCGGCTAAACCGGTGAGTAAATCGTTTTGCTTTGCTCGATTTACAAAATACTCGAGTTGTAGGATATTTTTATGCTGCAGTAAACTTCCAGCGCCTTTGCGAGCGGTGTCAAGCATGACGCCTTTTAGATGGGCCTGCTTTGCTGTTTGCAATGCATGGTCCGTATCAAAATCCATATCTGCAAAAAATACGGCAATGATGGCAATGCCTTTATTGGCGCAATGCACTAATTTAGGTAAGCACTCTTCGATGTGGCGGTCACTGAACATGCCGACCTTCACATAGTCGACGCCAGTTTCGGCTGTTTGCATTACTTTGTTTTCAATAGCATCAGCATCAGCAGGTAAGTCACCAACGGTGGCGCTAATTACGCACTTTTCCCATAATTCGTCCACGATGTAATGTATTTCATTGAGTGGGACGGCGCCAAGTGCGCCTTGCAAGGGTTCTTTAAGATCGATGATGTCTACGCCGCCTCGGTAAACAAGGTTGGCTTCTTCAAGATTTCGAACGCTTGCGAGCATTCCTGTCATGCTGGTTTTTCCTTTTGTGATGCTTGAAAGCTTGCTACTTTATCCATTAACCAACCCCATGCTTCTTGTTCGCGTGGGCCTGAGGTTTTATCAAAGCCAATGCTCAAATATCCAATTTCTTGTTGAATTTTTTCTTGCGGTAGTCTGTGCAAACGACTTACTAAAATCGCGAGCTCAATTACTGCGAATTGCGCGCGATTATACCCATGAAAAGGCGCGTGTGTGACTTCGTGCGCGACTTTGCAAATATATTTTGGCCGTATATCATCATCTACTTTATCAATTACTTCTAACTCGCTGTGAGCTAAGCAGTTTTTAAGCCGAACTCCTTTAATGACATCGGTCGGGCAGGTTGGCCAATCTCGGTGTCCAGTTAAACAGCCTGCATAGATTCGCACATCATCGGAGTAATTTAATGTGGCCGTTTCATCTCTTTCTATATTGTCTAGTGTGGCAGAAGGCTTGAAGGGTAAGATAATAAGCTGCCCTGCATTTTCATGAATACCCATCGGTGCGATGTGGACACTCCCATCCGCACGGGGTGTGGTGACGATGCACTCTCGAATGAACGACATTATAAGCGCCTCCAAAAATATGTCTTTTGTTCCAATACGTCGTTACGGCACTTTCTTCGCTGCTCATTTGCTAGAGTATAAAATCCGCTACGCGACAGTACTGTGCCTTTTTTTGAAAAAAAATCCATTATTTCTATAAACGCCTATATTAATTTTTCTTGTTTTTCTTGCTTTTCTTTTTGCGATCTTTGCGAGTATGCGTAGTGGTTCCTGCTTCTTTAAATTGTTTCAGGTCGTCGGCTTCTTTTTTTGTTACGACTCCCCAATCTAGTTCTTCGTCTTGTTCATAACGCTTGCCGAGCTGCCATGCAATTTGGGCACGTGCATGCTCCACGCCCAGGTAAAAGGCATGGCCACCATCTTCCTCTACATCCAATTTTGGATAGATTTCATAGGGGTCTGTAGTGGTATGCATTCCGTCTCGATTGTAGGTATGAATGCCTTCTTCACTGACTTGGATGCGGAAATTCGGGTCTTTTATATTTGCTGCGATTTCTTTAATTTCATCTATTTCATATGGGAAGGGTTTGCGTTCATGTAAAGCCATTAAACCATTGTCATAGCCTTTGGGCGGGATACTGTCGAGTCTTGATGCGTACATGATGCGACGAGCGAGATCTGCTTCGCGAACGGCAAAACGACAATGCTCACTGACTTCCGTCGCTAACACGTGTTGAATTTCTAGCTCAGAGATAATACCTAGCAATAATGCATTGGTACCCGCTGAATCTGCATGAGTGAGTTCAGTGAGATTACCTATACCCATCATCATATCAATGTTTGGATAGCGATTACGTACATTACGATAACGCACAATCGACTCGGTAAAGCCAAAGTGAATAGGGTCAAGGATGGAATCGGCAATGAATTTACGGCCCTGTTTCAGCAATTTATCTATCACGCGGTAAAGCGAGCGAACATCCGTGGCGGGATTGCCAATTACGATAGGTATAGAATCAACTTTATCCATTACCCATAGCGTTTTTTCATTCAAGCTAAGTAGGTAGTCAGCACCCGCTAAACCTCCTACGACGAGATCTTCTGGTGTGAGTGAATCTACGCTGACTTTAAATTTTTCTGCTTTGAGCGTCTTTACGGCATCTTCCAAATGTGGAAATGGGGTGCTCGGCAAGCAGCCAAGGTCTATAACATCAGCGCCGTCGTCTTTATAGATCGTTGCACGCTTAACGATGTCTTCAACGGTCATAATGGGTGCATCTACTATTTCTGCAAAAATTTGTACATCGTATTTGCTCAAGTCAGTTTTTCTAGCGTCTTGCCCAAAATAGACGGGTAAGTCCTTAAGTTCCTCAGGCCCACGCTCTACGGGAATGCCTAATAATGTTGAGAGAATGTCTATATCGCCTCGACAACGACCTGGAATGACAACTCGATCTGCTTGTTCGGTGTCTTTGAGACGTTTTTCGATAAGTGAGGTAGTCATCAAAGCTGCCACGCTGACCCCTAATTGACGCACCGTATAAGTAAAATCGGTTGGTTGCATAGACTCCAGCACACGATGCAAACTTTTTTCTGCAAGTTTGCCAGTTAAGAAAAGAATATGGTCAGACATGAGTCAGATTTAAACCGAATGCGTCCATGTGGGGTAAGTGTGCAGTGTTAGTTTCGAGCATCATCTTATAACGTTATCCCTGGATATTGTTTGATCAATCATGCTGCTTTGATGGGCCGTACTAAAAGGATAATGAGGTATTGAGTGATATAAAGTGCAGTAGTAATCTAACTTATTAATCTAGTATTCACATGAGATATTATAATTAAGTAGCTAATAATAAATAAAATAAGTGTTAATTATTTTGCACAGTTGTGTAAGTGGTGTGAACCGTTCTATATTCTTAATTCAAATTTTAAAGCAGTGATGGCTCGATTTCTTGTTTAGAATGGCCGCGCTTATTTACTTTTAAAAGATTGATCTAAACTATGCTCACGACTATCAAGCGACGCCCAAAAGCAGCACTCAGCGAGCATTTCAACGATCTGCCTCCCATTCTGCAACGAATTTATGCTCAGCGCGGCGTGAACAGCGAAGAAGAGGTGAATCATTCCCTCTCTAAAGCGCTGCCGCCTGAAAAACTATTAAACGTAGAAGCGGGGATTGAGCTGATCTACCGTCATATGTTTGAGGATCGACGGATACTGATTGTGGGTGATTTTGATGCCGATGGCGCCACGAGTACCGCTTTATTCATTCGTGCCCTAAATAGCTTTGGGTTTACTGATGTTCATTATTTAGTACCTAATCGATTTGAATATGGTTATGGACTCACGCCGGAAATTGTTGAGGTTGCAGCCGATTTCAAGCCTAGTCTAATTATTACGGTCGATAATGGAATTTCGAGCATAGAAGGCGTTGCTGCAGCAAAAGCTAAGGGCATTGCTGTTTTGATTACGGATCATCATTTACCAGGCCGCGAGTTGCCGCAGGCAGATGTCATTATTAATCCCAATCAACCGAATGATGACTTTCCAAGTAAACATCTGGCTGGGGTGGGAGTGGTGTTTTATGTATTGTCGGCACTACGCGCTTACCTACGTGAACAAGGCTGGTTTGAAAATAAGAATATAGACGTACCAAATTTGGCGCAATTTCTCGATATTGTTGCGGTCGGTACGGTGGCAGATGTCGCTAAACTCGATTACAACAATCGTATTTTAGTAGACCAAGGCTTGCGCCGCATACGCGCTGGTAAATGTTGTGCTGGAATCCGTGCCCTGTTTTCTATTGCAGGAAAAAATCTGTCTCAAATAAGCTCTTCGGATCTCGGTTTTGTAATCGGCCCACGTATTAATGCGGCGGGTCGCTTAGAAGATATGTCTGTGGGTATTGAATGTTTTCTTACTGATAATGAAGAGCAAGCAAGATTATTAGCCCAACAACTAAATAACTTAAACGAGGAGCGCAAACAAATTGAGCAGCAGATGCAGGCTCAAGCGCTTGATGTATTAAATAACATTAATGCACCAAATAAATTAAATGCTATAGAAATGAAACGCTTCGGAATTGCGGTATTTGACGCTGATTGGCATCAAGGTGTAATTGGTATTGTAGCGGCACGCCTTAAAGAAAGGTTTCATCGACCTACGATTGTATTTGCTAAAGCGAATGAAAATGAACTAAAGGGGTCTGCACGATCCATAGTAGGGTTGCATATACGTGATGCGCTAGAATTAATTGCAACTCGATACCCCGATTTAATTAATACTTTTGGCGGGCATGCAATGGCCGCCGGGTTATCCATACACGCAGATAAGTTTGCAAGCTTCGCAAGTATTTTTGATAAAACCATTAAAGAACTGGTGTCTGAAGAACAGCTCGATGCCATACTTCTATCGGATGGCGAATTGAAAGAAGGAGAATTGTCTTTAGATATAGCGGAATTATTATTCAGGGCGGGTCCATGGGGTCAAGGATTTCCTGAACCTATTTTTGATGGCGTTTTCACTGTAAATAATCATCGCATTGTTGGCGAGCGTCATTTGAAATTAAGTTTAACTCCCACGGGTGGCAAGCGGAAATTGGATGCCATTGCATTTAATATAGATAAATATCAGTGGCATGAAGATCTAACCCAAGTACATATTGCCTATCAACTAGGCGTAAACGATTTTAGAGGGGTTCGAACTGTGCAACTCATTGTGCAATTACTAGGTCCAGCGGACGTGTAGTGAGTGAAGATAAAGCATTATTGTTCACTAATAGCTCATGCAGATATTGGAACAGGTTCTACTGCTTGGATTTAATATACGTTACTATACGCGGCGAATGAACTGGCTTGAATAATATGGAAATTAACCCACTACAAAACTTAATTGAAGATTTGCAAACTCGCTCTACTAGTTTACGGGGGTATCTTTGACTATGAGAACAAACGTGAACGTCTTGATGAGGTCAGCAGAGAGCTAGAGGATCCAGACATCTGGAATCAGCCAGAACTTGCTCAAAAATTGGGCAAAGAGCGGGCCAGTCTCGAGGTGGCGGTGAAGACCATTGACGACGTGGAAAGCGGTGTCGCGGAGGCCAGTGATTTATTGGCCATGGCTGCTGAAGAAGATGATCAAGACACTTTGCAGGCAATTCAAAATGATTTACAACAGTTAGAATTACGTGTTGCTGATCTTGAGTTTCGTCGTATGTTTGCCGGCGAAATGGATCCTAATAATGCATTTATGGATGTTCAATCAGGTTCCGGTGGCACGGAAGCGCAAGATTGGGCAGAAATGCTATTGCGAATGTATTTACGCTGGGGTGAACGCAAAGGATTTAAAACTGAATTACTTGAAGTATCTCCTGGTGAAGTGGCAGGGATTAAAAGTGCAACCATCAAGTTTGAAGGTGAGTATGCCTTTGGTTGGTTGCGTACAGAAACAGGGGTGCATCGTTTAGTGAGAAAATCTCCTTTTGATTCGAGTAGTCGAAGACACACTTCATTTGCAGCGGTATTTGTGTCTCCCGAAGTAGACGATGATATTGATATAGAAATTAATCCAGCCGATTTGCGAATTGATGTGTATCGGGCCAGCGGTGCAGGAGGTCAACACGTGAATAAAACAGAATCTGCTGTGCGTATTACGCATTTGCCGACTGGCACTGTGACACAATGTCAAAATGATCGCTCGCAACATAAAAATAAAGATGTGGCGATGAAGCAGCTAAAAGCTAAACTCTACGAGTTGGAATTACAAAAACGTCGTGGTGAACAACAAGCTATTGAAGAAAATAAGGCTGATATTGGTTGGGGAAGTCAGATTCGTTCCTATGTATTGGATCAATCGCGTATTAAAGATTTGCGCACCTTAGAGGAAACAGGCAATACGCAAGCTGTACTAGATGGAGACCTTGATCAATTTATCGAAGCAAGCCTAAAAAGTGGGTTATAAGAGTGGCCTGTAGATAGTGGATGATTAATTATAAATGACAAACGAAAAACAAACGCAAAACCAGAACGTTGACCAGTACATAGATGAGAATAAGCTCATTGCCCAACGTCGAACAAAATTGAAAATGTTACGCGAAAAAGGCAATGCTTTCCCAAATAGCTTTCGAAGGGATAGCTATGCGCAAGACTTGCAAGAAAAGCTAAGTGATAAATCTAAAGAAGAATTAGTCGAGTTAAAACATTTCGCTAAAGTAGCGGGCCGCATTATGGCCAGACGTGGCCCATTTTTAGTAATGCAAGACATGACGGGTCGTATCCAAACTTATATTGATCGAAAAAAACTCCCGAAGGATCTTGTGCAAGATATCGATACTTGGGATATCGGCGACATCAT
>PVMS01152030.1_pt1 | contig 18411 bp, 18 predicted proteins | sample 1853461 | NCBI WGS metagenome assembly PVMS01 (sample SAMN08582032, study PRJNA380276) | Marine sediment metagenome, whole genome shotgun sequencing project. | isolation source: ocean sediment barecode stripped | collected 2017 | reverse complement strand
GGGATCTACTTCGCAACCTCGAGCATCTTCCGTATCGGACAGCAGTGGTTTATCTTCCGTATGGACGACCTCAACCCGAAGAACATGCTCACGCAAGGCCTGCGGAAGGAGACACTGGAGATGGAGGAGCCCCCACAGGAGGACAATCCATCGAAGGGACCCTCGCAGCACACCAGCAAGAAGAAGAAGGGCCGGAGGAGGAAGTAAACCGATGGAATGGGTCGAAGTAAGCGGGAGTACCGTCGACATCGCGGTGCAGGGAGCCCTTGACGATCTGGGTCTCACCTCGGTCGAGGACATCACGGTGGAGGTTCTCCAGGAACCCGCCAAAGGGTTTCTCGGGAGGGGTGGTCGGCTGGCCATCGTCAAAGTGAGCAAGGTGCCGCGCAAGAAGTCCAACAACCGGCGCGGCCGGCGCTCGGGGAGCGGCTCGCGCCAGGGCCAACCCCAGCAGAAGTCAGCGGCGAAGACAAGAACGAAATCGAGACAGCAGAAGCCGAAGAGCCGGCCGAGCAAGAAGGACGGGGAGGGTCGGACCATGGACACACAAGGCAGCGAAAAGCGAGAGCGACCCGAGCCGGCGCCCATCGAGGAGCAAGCAGAGGTGGCGATCGCCTTTCTCGACGGGCTGCTCGAGGCCTTTGGCCTGGAGGGAGAAACCGAATCCCGCATCGAGGACGAGGTCCTCTACCTCGACATCAGCGGGGACCAGACCGAAGCGCTGGTCGGGCCCAAGGGAGCGGCCATGTATTCGGTGCTGGAGCTGACTCGAACCACCGTACAGCGCAAGACGTACGGCGCTCCACGGATGCGGATCGACATTGCCGGTTACGGGGCTCGGCGTCGCGAGGCCCTTGCTATCTACACAAGCAAGCTGGCCGACCAGGTCATCGCCGACGGCGGTGAGGTCATGCTCGAGCCTATGAATGCCGCCGACCGCAAGGTGGTCCACGACGCCGCATCGGAAATCGAAGGAGTTCGCACCCATTCTGAGGGCGATGACCCCCGTCGCGCTGTGGTGATTTCGCCCGCATAGCAAGGAAATTCTCCTGATTGGGAGGCCGGTCATCTCTGGCACGCGCCCGGCGAACCGACACGGATGGCACTCCCCGATCGAGGCACGCGGAGAATGTTTCCCGTGAAACATGCCGAGATGGCGTTACGGCGTGCCGCCGATTGGGCGGGTGTTCCGTTGTCCACGGTGGAAGTCGATCGTCTTCTCGCCTACGGCGATTGGCTGCGTGACGAGGCGATTCCTGCGAAGGCTGTCGGACCGGATGAGGGATCTCGCATTGTGGATCGGCATCTGGCCGACTCCCTCGTTTTCGCGGCCGCTTGGAAGGACCACCCCCCGGAGACCCTGGTCGATGTGGGGTCCGGCGCCGGCCTCCCCGGGATACCGCTTGCCATCACGCATCCCGAGATGACGGTGACCCTGCTTGATCGATCGCAGCGGCGATCCGATCTAGCGCGCCGGGCGGCACACATTCTCGATTTGGCCAATGTCCGAACGGCCTGGGGGGACGTCCACGACCATGGCAAGCGCTATTCCGGGGCCACCTTCCGCGCCGCGCTTTCTCCAGAAGCGGCGGTGTCCGCAGCCCGCACCCTGCTAAAGACGGGTGGTATGGCGGTAATCGGTCTGCATCGCGGCGATCAACCACCCCAGATCGTGCCGGAGGCCGAGCCGGGGGAGACGCTTCGCGTCCTCAAAACACCACAGGGAATCCTTGACTCGGCAGCGTGGCACCTTAGGATGACCGCAACTTGAAAGGGTTGTGAGCACTCAGAATGTCCGCTGCCACCATCGTCGCTATCGCCAATCAGAAGGGTGGCGTCGGCAAGTCGACGACGGCAATCAACCTCGGCGCTGGCCTGGCGTTGCAGGGAGAGCGGGTATTGCTCGTCGACCTGGATCCGCAGGGCAACAGCACCAGCGGTCTCGGCATCGACCGCACCGCCATCGAGTATTCGACCTACGACCTCATGGTGAACGACGTCGCCACCGAGGATGTCGTCGAGCCTTCGTCGGTCGGTGGGCTGTTTGTCATCCCGGCCACGATCGAGCTTGCCGGTGCAGAAATCGAGCTGGTATCGATGTTTTCCCGGGAGAACCAGCTTGCCAACGCGCTGAAGTCGGTGGTCGACGAGTACGATTTCGTGCTGGTCGACTGTCCGCCTTCACTCGGGTTGCTCACCATCAACGGCCTGACCGCCGCCGACGAGGTGCTCATACCGATCCAATGCGAGTACTACGCGCTGGAAGGGGTGGGCCAGCTGATGCGAAACATCCAGCTAGTCCAAAACAGCCTTAACCCTCAACTAGATGTCGAAGGTGTTGTCCTCACCATGTTCGATGGACGCACCACGCTGTCCAAACAGGTCACCAAGGAGGTCAGGGACCACTTTGGCAAGACGGCGTACAAGACCGTGATTCCGCGCACCGTCCGTCTGTCCGAAGCACCATCGCACGGGGAGCCGATCGAGGCATACGATCGGATGAATCGGGGAGCGATCGCCTATCGCGAACTGTCCTCCGAGTTCCGGAGACGCCATGGCCGCGCGTAAGAGCGGATTGGGCCGGGGCCTCGATGCCCTGATTCCTGTGGAGCATCCGGTTGGCGGCTTTTCCGAGGTCGATCTCGGTGCGGTGGCGCCAAACCCGCAGCAGCCGAGGCGACGATTCGATGACGATGCCCTCGAGGAGCTGGCGGCTTCGATCCGCGAGGTGGGAGTTCTGCAGCCGATCGTGGTGCGCTCCGGCGAAGAGGAGGGCAGTTACGTGCTCATCGCCGGCGAACGGCGGCTGCGCGCGGCCCAACTCGCCGGGCTCAACCGTATCCCGGCCATGATCCGGTCCACCAGCCCCGACGGAGGAACTCTGACCGAAGCGCTCATCGAGAACCTGCAGCGCACCGACCTCTCTCCCCTGGAGGAGGCCGGAGCCTACCACAATCTCCTGGAAGATTTTGGTATGACCCACGAAGCGGTGGCGGAACGGGTGGGGAAGAGTCGCAGCTCGGTGACGAACACCCTGAGACTGCTGCAATTGCCACCAGCAATCCAGGGGATGCTGGATCGCGGCGAGCTCTCGGCCGGCCATGCCAGGGCGTTGCTGGCGGTGGAGGATCCTGCGCGTGCGCTGGACATCGCCAGACAGGCAGTAGATGAGGGATGGTCGGTGCGTCTCGTCGAGGAGGCAGCCAAAGAACTGGGTGTGCAAGGCTCCTCAACCCCGAGATCGCCGCGCCAGGTGCGACCGGCGGCCATCATCGAACTGGAGGAGCGGCTCACCGATCGGCTGGGCACCGTGGTCACCATCAGACCGAAGGGTGACGGGGGACGACTGATCATCCGGTACACCTCATTGGATGATCTCGAGGCGATCTACCGGGCGCTGTTCTCCTGAGGCACGCCCAGCCGGTACAGCTCGACGATTCCCGCTGCGACCATGGCACCGACCGGCGCGGCCAGCTGCTCGGAGGCGATGACCGCTGCAGGTGAGCGGGTCTCCCGGAGAATCGGTGTCGTTCTGGGCTCCACGGGCAGCCCGATCCCTTGGGCGACGGCCTCGGCGAGGGCCCGGCCTGCCGGGCTCGAGGATAGGTCGGTGCCGAAGTAGAAGACCCCTTGATCGGATGCTGTCGCACCGGTGATCGACACAACGAGATCGGCGTCGAGGCGGTTGGCGCGGCGGGCCCGGATGTGCTCGTCGGGGAGGGTGTCGACGCTGCGCGACAGCAAAGGCATTGCCCCGGCCTCGCGGAGGGCGGACACCGCACCCATCGCTGCCTGCCAGGTGAGGTCTGCGGTCCCTTCGTCCTCACACGCCGGATCAACGTAGATCCGTGCCCCGGCGATCGGTCGGGGAAGGGAGGCGACCCAGGCGTGCTCCCGAACTGTCGCTCGCCCGCGCTTTGACGTCTCTCTCTGCATCAGCCCGAGCTCCTGGGTAACGGCCGCACCGACTATTCCGTCCTCAGCCATGCCGCGGTTGTGCTGGAAATCGAGCACCGCGGCCAGGGTGCCAGGACCGAACAGGCCATCGACCTTGCCGGCGTCGAACCCAAGCGAGCCGAGCGCCTGTTGGAGCGCCGAGATGTCGTCGCCGTGCATCAGCGGGACTCTCCGGTACAGCATTCGATCCCCGAGGCGGTAGCCCGCATCGACCAGTGACTGCCAGGTGTACGGTCCCACGATGCCGTCGGACGGCAGGCCGCGGGCACGCTGGAACTCCATGACCGAGGCTGTCGTCGAGGTGCCGTAGGTTCCTAGCTGGTCGGGTTCGGTGGGATGGCCGAGCACTTGCAGGCGACGCTGGATGTCGCGAACGGGCTCGCCGCGATCGCCTGTGTGGTACTGCCTCACACCCGCAAAGCTAGCCGACGAACTGCTCGAGCTCCGATTCCAGCTGGGCGCCGCTACGTGCACCGACGAGGCGCTTCTTCTCCTGGCCGTCTTGGAACACGATCATGGTCGGGATGCTCATCACAGCATATTCCATGGCCGTGGCCTGGTTCTCGTCGACGTTGAGCTTGACGACGTTGAGCTTTCCTGTCTGGTCGCGGGCGAGCTGATCGAGCGGTCCTTCCATCATCTTGCACGGCCCGCACCACTCAGCCCAGAAGTCGACGAGGGTCGGAGTTGATCCCCCGACCAGCTCGGCGAACGTGGCGTCCGTGGCGGTGATCGTGTTCTCGGTCTCTCCCATGGTTCTTCTCCTTGTGAATCCGTGTAGCGATCCCTACACCAACCGCAACCGGCCCGTCATACTTCCCGAGACTCGAGCCAGCGCTCGGCATCGAGTGCGGCCTGGCATCCCTGGCCCGCGGCCGTGACCGCCTGCTGGTACACGTGGTCGACGACATCCCCGGCGGCGAACACCCCTTCTACCGAGGTGTTGGTCGTCGGCGAATCGACGACGATGTAGTTCTTCTCGTCCAACTCGAGCTGGCCCTGGAAAATATTGGTATTGGGGTCGTGACCGATAGCGAGAAACATCCCGTCGACGGGCATGGTCGACTCCTCGCCGGTTTCGAGGTTCTTGAGTCTGATGCCGGTGACCAGATCCTCGCCGAGCACCTCTTCGATTGCCGTGTTCCACACCACCTCGACCTTGGGGTTGTTGAGGGCCCGGTTCGCCATGATCTTGGAGGCTCGGAACTCGTCTCTGCGATGGACGATGGTGACCTTCGAGGCGAACTTTGTAAGGAAACTGGCCTCTTCCATGGCGCTGTCCCCACCACCGACCACGGCGAGCTCCTTGTCGCGGAAGAAGAAGCCGTCACAGGTGGCACATGCGGACACGCCGTAGCCGCGCAGGCGCGCCTCACCCGGCACATCGAGCCATCGTGCCGAGGCACCGGTTGCGATGACCAGGGACTCGGCCTCGAAGAGATCCCCACCGACCCATACCTTGAACGGACGCTGGGAGAGGTCGACGCGACTGACGTCCGAAGACATGATCCTGGTGCCGAAGCGCTCTGCCTGCTTGCGGAACGTTTCCATCAGCTCCGGCCCCATGATGCCGTCGGGGAAGCCCGGATAGTTCTCGACGTCGGTGGTCAACATCAACTGGCCACCACGCTCGAATCCTTCGATCATGAGCGGGGCCAGGTCGGCGCGCGCTGCATAGATGGCGGCGGTGAGGCCGGCCGGACCGGATCCGATGATGAGCATCTGTTCGGTCATTCACTGGTCTCCTGGCTGGAGTCTTCCCCGGGGAAGCGGCGCATCCATACCAACGCGCCGACCACGATCAATATGCCCCCGACGATGGCGTAGGCGGCCTCCTGGCCGACAAGGGCGCCGAACGCCCGGAAGAATCCCACCAGCACCCATATCAAACCCAAAATCCCGATCGTGACAAGCATCAATCCCAGCGCCGTCCAGGTGACGGCGTTCTCGGCTCGGTCGACTGTCAGCGAGCGGATCTTGACGGCGAAGGACTCGAGGAAGTCCGCGATCTGTGCCGGATAGTCGGGGTCGTCCTGATTGGTCATGCCGGGGGCGAGGTTAGTCCTATCGGTCTACTCCGCAGCGGTGACGGCGCAGGTGGTCAGGTTGATGTAGAGCAGGACCTCGTCACCGCTGACCGGATCGATGGCGGTGCCGATTACCGACTCGCCGTCGGGCGTGATGCCGACCAATGAGGTGGAGATCGGCGGCCAGTTTGCCAGGGCTTTGGCAAAGCACGCGCTGACGTCGTCGAGCTCCAACTCGGCGTAGGAGGTTGCCTCCGACCGCGCCGAGTCGACTCCGGAGTCCTCGACGGATTCTTCGTCCAGCAATGGGAGCTCGAGCTCCGACCCCTGTGGAGTCGCGGCGAGCCTGTAGTTCGGTTCCTCAGGAGCGGACTCCGCCGCCGACGACGTGGCATCCGACTCGCCGCTGTCGGCGGATTGCTGCTGGGTCGTTCCCTCTACTGCCGAGGGGCCGACGAGAGCCGAGGGAGCCAGGGTGGTTGCCTCTGCGGGCGCGCTCAGGACATCTTCCGGCTCGTCGCCGAGATTTGGGACAATGACGAAGGCAAAAACGATCACCGCCGCGGTGGCGAGACCGGTGACCGGGGCCCACCAGCGGCTCCACCAGGGTGCCGTCGCTGCGGCAGCGACCACCGCGCCCTCCAGCTGGAGCTCGGTGCGCAATGCCGCACGCAGCTCGCCGGCCTCGGCGGCGGTCATGGAAACGGCAGGAGCCGACATGAGTGCCGAGGAGACGGCCACTTGCTCGTCGTAGGCTGCTCGCAGCTCGGTGTCGCTCTCTATGCGCGACATGACGTCGCCCTGCTCGGCAGCAGAAAGCTCGCCCGCGACGAGGGCAGTGATGAGCTGGATGTCGTTGTCGTTCATTGCTCTTCCGTTGGATGCTTTGGAGGGGGACCAAGGTTCCCGAGTTCTTGTGCCAATTGGCGTCTGGCGCGAAACACCCTGCTCTTGATGGTTCCGATCGGCACCCCAAGGGTATCGGCGGCGCCCTCTAGCGACATGCCCTCGAGGTCGACCAGAACAACGGCCGCACGGAACTCTGGGGGGATGAGCCCAAGGGCTCGCTCGATCTCGGGTCGGAGCTCGACCGCGCTGAGAGCGTCCCCACTCTTCGGGTCATGAGGATCGATGTGATCGGATATCGGCTCGGTGCGGCGGCGTTTGGCACGCCTCAGCTGGTCGTAGCACGTGTTGACGGTCACCCGATACAGCCATGTGCTGAACGCTGCCTGCTCCTTGTAGCGGTCCACCTTGCGCAGCACGGTGAGGAATGTCTCCTGGGTGGCGTCCAGGGCAGCATCGCGGTCTCGCATCATGCGGAGACAGATGGAGAAGACGCGATTTTCGTGTGCCTGCATAAGGGCCTCGAACGCGTCGACGTCTCCGGTCAGGTAGCGACGGATCAGCTCACGGTCTGTGGCGGCGCGGTCGGTCATTCGCCGGAGATTCTCGCAGGGTTGGGGGGCTCACCAAATGCCGCGCCAGCTGGGCTCCGTCGACGAGAGCGTTTGCGGAGTCATGGCCCGAGTGACTCGCCGCTCAGCAACGAGAGCGGGAGGAATCGCAGCGACCGGTCATCATGCGAGCACTACGGGATGAGCGAGACGTCTGCGATCTGAGCCCAGAAGCTGCCGTCCGGTTGCGGGGGAAGCTCGGTCAGCCAGAGCAGCCAAACCCCTTCGGTGGGAGGCACCTGGTGCCTTGTCGTTCCCGTCAGGAGGCTCCCGGTCCCCACCGGTTGCCAATCCGCAGGGGTTGGCACCGGCTCTGAGGCCCAGCCGATCGAGTAGCGGGTGTCCGGTGAGCCGGTGATTTCGATCGCCGAGATTGGCCCGTCGGCGGTGAGGACGAGCCCGACACCGGCCTTGATTGTGGACAGTGGATCCGTGTACCGCTCGGTCTGCCAGCTTGTCGAGCGATCCCCATCTACCGCAGCCCCGGCGCTGTCGTTGTTCTCAACTCCGTCACCGAGCGGGTCGTAGGCGACTGCGCTGGCGGCGATGGAGACGTCGGCCGGTGCCTCGACGACCGGGATGGTGGTCGCCGGTGCCGCCGGCTCACGCTCGGCCGGTGCCGCCGGATAGAGAAAGGGTGAATCCGGGTCGATGTCAATGGCGAACCCAATGGTCGCCAGGGCCAGAATCGCGCCGACGATGGCGGCAAACACCACGAGACCGCGTGGGGACCACATGGCTTTCACATCCCGCGGCGGCGAGTACGGGATGGTTCGCAATGCATCGGCCAGCTCGGCGGCGCCAAGGGATCCCGACGCCCCGGCGCTCAGTGCTTCGTCCACGGACCGCGGCAGTCCTTCTGCGACCTGGGACGGCTGGACCCACGGATTGTCGCTCCCCGTGATGGCGGTGCGGAGCACGTTTGCCAGGGCGACGGTGTCTTCCTCCTGGGTTGTGGTCGTCGGGATTCGCCCGAAGCCGGCAAGGCGTGCCGGGTGGGCTGCCGAGAAGTGAATCGCCGCGGTGTCGATCGATCCGTGGACGCCGCCAATGGCGTGAAAGGCCGCAAGACCATCAGCGAGGCCCGCCGCGTTCGGCAGATACTCGGTGACCGGGATCGTCTCGCCGGCGCGGAGGCGGTCGGCGACGGTGACCGCTCCGTCCCACTCAGAGACGGCGAACGCCGACCCGTGGAGCTCGCCTGCGGCGAACACGGTCTGGACGTGGGGATGGCTGGTGGCTGCAGCCGCCCGCACCGACGCCAGGAATTGCTCCATCCGCTTCGTCGAGCCGGCGGGTCCGGGGAACCGGATTAGGACCGGGCGCTCCAGATGCTCGTCGGTCGCCAGCCACTCCTCAACGTCACCGTCGGCGCCAAGCCTGACGGTGAGTCGATAGCGCTCGGGGAGGCGGGGAGGCATGACGGATCACTTCCTGCGCAACACGGCGAGGGGCTCCGGCTGAACGGCGAATCCCTCTGACTTGTAGAGCGCGATGGCCGCAGCATTGTCTTGCTGAGTGTTTAGCACCATGGCTCTGGTGCCGGCGGTCCGCGCCGCTCGGGTTGCGGATCTCACCAGCGATCGGCCCATCCCGGCCCCTTGCCAGTCGGGGTGAACCGCGAGCCGCTGCAGGTATGAGATCGCCTGGCCGAGTCCCACCACCGCATAAGCGATCGGCCACGCGTCCGGGCCGGCGATGGTGAGGATCAGGTTGTTGCTGGTGGCACCGATGGCCTCACTGAGCCCGAATCGGTCGAACTGCCAGAAATCGTCGAAGGCGGCTCGATCGAGGTCGAGCAGGAGATCTAGATCGACGTTTCCCTTTGCGACGAGGTGGTCGGGCGTAGGGGGCTCGTGAGTGAGATCCATTCGCATCAGAGCCAGCGGAACGAACCGCTCGTAGCCAACGGTCTCCCAGGTGCGTGCCGCCGAGCCCGGCATCGGGGGTGAGAGCACCGAGGGGATGCCCATCCCGAGCAGATACATCGTGCATGCGTCCACAAAGGGGGCGCCGCCGCGGATGACCCGGAGGCTGGCATCGGGGGTGACGTCGTTCCAGGGCCTGGCCTCGCCCTTCCCCCATCCGCGGCGGAGCCGGATCGGGTCCGGCCATGTGCCGCGCGGCTGGACGGGCGCGCTCTCCGTGACCGACATCGGACCTCCAGCGGTGACCGTGGACATGGGGCAGGGTACTGAGGGAGTGGAGTTGGGGGTTCTACCCGACGAATCGTCTCCGCTCGAAGGCACTCGACTTGACTCTGGGCTCTGGATTCTCGACTCTTGACTCCTATGCGTGTCGGCCTGGTTACCCACCCCTCGAGCCTGGCGCATAGGGGCCCGGCGTCACACCCGGAGCGCCCGGATCGGATCGGGGCTGTCGTCGCAGGCGTCGAGCAATCCTCGCTCACCACGGTGGCGCTGACCGCAGACGCGGTTGATCGCGACGCTTTGCTCCGGGTCCATGACCGGGCCTTCGTCGACGCACTCGAAGCATTCTGTGCCGGGGGAGGAGGAGCCATCGATCTCGACACCTATGCCGTCGAGGCCTCCTGGGAGGCGGCGATCCATGCGGCCGGAGCCGGGGCCACCGCGGTGAGGGCCCTCCGCAGTGGGGCTGCCGATGTCGGGTTCGTTGCGATGCGCCCTCCGGGACACCACGCCGAGCGAGCCCGGGCCATGGGGTTCTGTCTGTTCAACAACGTGGCGATCGTTGCTTCCAGCCTGACCGGTGAAGGCCAGCGGGTTGCCATCGTCGATTGGGACGTCCATCACGGCAACGGCACCCAGGACCTGTTCGCCGACGACCCAGAAGTGCTGTACGTATCGATGCACCAGCACCCCTTCTACCCGGGCACCGGGTCGGCAGACGAGATTGGAGAGGGCGCCGGGGAGGGGTCGACGATCAACATCCCGATGCCCGAAGGTGCAGGCGGCGCCGAGTATGGAGAGGCCATGACACGGATCGTCGTTCCCGTCGTCGAGCAGTTCTCACCCGACTGGCTGCTGGTGAGCGCCGGCTACGACGCCCATGTCAAGGATCCTCTTGCAGGAATCCGGCTGACCGATGGGGACTACGCGGCGATGTCATCGGGACTAGCCCTTTTGGTTCCTCCGGGGCGCACCGTGTTCTTTCTCGAGGGTGGGTACGACCTGGCGGCGGTCCGTGACTCTGTCACAGCCACGCTGGAGGGCCATGCCGGGGTGTGGAGGCCCCAGGAGAAGGGTTTTCGGGGCGAAACCATGGTGTCTGGGACGATCGGCCAAATTGTGGAAACCCTTGCCCCGTATTGGGATGTGGGTTAAGCCCTCCTGCGCGTAGGCCGATACCCAACCTGTATGGGAATGCTCCTGAGGGGAAGCCTGTGAGCTCAACGTTGCCTTCTCTCGACGAACTGCTGGACAAACTCAGCGCTGTCGGGGGCTCGGACCTGCACCTGAAAGTCGGATCGCCTCCGGTCTTTCGCATCAACGGGGTAGTACACCGCGCCGAACTTCCCGTGGTGAATCCCGAGGACACCGAGCACTACATGAACGGGATCATCACCGATCGGGCCCGGGAGGGCTTCGAATCTTCCGGCGAAGCCGACTTCGCCATCAGCCGCCCGGGTCGTGGCCGATACCGGGTGTCGACCTACCGGCAGCGAGGCTCGGTGAGCCTCGTGCTGCGCAGGGTTTCGCCGGTGAAGGGGACCTTCCGTGAGCTTGGCCTTCCGGCGGATGTTCTCGAGAAGCTTTCCGACGAGCGTCCCGGATTGGTGTTCATTACCGGACCTGCCGGTTCCGGCAAGACGACAACGGCAGGCGCGGTGATCAACCGCATCAATGCCACACGCCGCTCCAGCATCGTGACCCTGGAAGATCCGATCGAGATCCTCTTCCCGGATCAGCAGTCGATCGTGTCTCAGCGCGAGATCGGAAACGACACCGAATCATTCGCCGTTGGACTTGCAGCTTCGGTGAGCCAGGACACCGATGTGATCCTCGTCGGCGGGCTCCCCGACGAAGAGACGTTCTCAGCAGCGATGCGCGCCGCAGAGAGCGGTCACCTGGTGATTGCCGTGGTTCCCACCTTCGACGGTATCGAGACCATCAACCGGTTGGTCGAGTTCTACCCGCCGCACAAGCAGGACAAGATTCGCAAAGACCTTTCCTCAACGCTCAAGGGCATCGTGAGCCAGCAGCTGATTCCCCGTGCAGACGGAAAGGGCAGAGTCGCCGCCGTCGAGGTATTGGTGAACACGGAGCGTGTGGCGACCAGGATCGCCGACGTCGACTCCCTTGGCAAGATCGTCGAGGACATCGCAGAGGGAGACTTCTTCGGGATGCGCTCCTATGACCAGGCGATCTTCAAGCTCTACGACAGCGGTGAGATCACCTTCGAAGCCGCGTCGAGCCATGCCGCTTCGGTGCAGGATTTCAAGGCCGCCGCACAAGGCCGCCGTCTCGAGCGAGTCGCTCCGTAGAAGTACCGAGTACGAAGTACGAAGTACCGAGTACGGGTGGACGCGACTGAGACTCGCGACTCTCTACCCTCCCTCTGATGGCCGATTTCACATGCGAGAATTGCGGGGACTCCTTCTCGCTTCCGCAGTCGGTGCTGGACAAGTACCCCGGCTGGACCCCGCGCCACTGCAGAAACTGCCGGGATCAGGCCTCCGGCGGTGGAAGCGGCCCGTCGCGCCCGGCCGATGATCCACAGACAGGCGTGTTCACCGATGGGGCCTGTGCCGGTAACCCGGGACCAGGCGGTTGGGGTGCGGTGTCTGTCGTCGACGGTGAGGTGGTTGACGAGGCGCACGGTTTCGATCCCGATACAACGAACAATCGGATGGAGCTCATGGCACTGATCGAGGGTCTCAAGTTGATCCCCGAAGGCACGCCGGTGACCGTGTACTCCGACTCGAATCTTGCGGTGCAGACGATCAACGAGTGGGCGAGCGGATGGGAGCAGCGAGGCTGGCAGCGGAAGAAGGCGGGTTCCGATGGCTCCAAGGTGCCAAAGAACCTCGACCTGGTGAAGCAGGCGTATCACGGCTACCGATCGCGACCCGAAATCGACCTGGTGTGGATCAAGGGCCACGCCAACTACACCTGGAACGAATACGCCGACGGTCTCGCCAACCGGTGGAGAGAGTCATGAGCCCAGAGTCCAGAGTCCAGAGTCCAGAGTCCGAAAGTCCGTTCGGTTCGGATCCAACTGGCACCAGGCAACAGGCAACTGGAAACTGGGCATGATCCCCGCCCGGATCGAGGCCGTGCTCACCGACGGGACGCCGGCGCACCAGCTTGCCTCCCTGTTCGGGGCCGCCGGCCACCAGCTCTACCTCGTTGGCGGTAGCGTCCGCGATGCTCTCCTCGACCGCCCCATCACCGATCTCGACTTCGCAACAGACGCCACACCCGACGAGATCGAGGCCGTGGTTCGCCCGTGGGCGTCAGAGTTGTATCTCGCCGGCAAGCGTTTTGGAACGATCGGCGCCATACGCGACGGCCAGGTATATGAGATCACGACGTTCCGTTCCGAGGTGTACCGCGACGACAGCAGAAAGCCGGACGTGGTGTTCTCAGAGGACATCGAAGAAGATCTGTCGCGGCGCGACTTCACCATCAACGCCATGGCCATCAAGCTTCCCGCGGATGACGGCGAAACGCCCGAGATGTTCGATCCGACCGGGGGCCTCGTCGATCTTCAGGCCGGCGTGCTGCGGACACCCCTGAGCCCCGAGATGTCGTTCGGAGACGACCCGTTGCGGATGCTCCGTCTCTTCCGCTTCGTTTCGACGCTTGGCTTTGTCCCGGATGAGGCTGCGCTCTCTGCGGTGCGTCGCATGCACGACCGTCTCGACATCGTTTCCGCAGAGCGGATCCAGGGTGAGTTCGATCGGCTGCTGGTGGGCGACCATGTCGGTCCTGCGCTGTGGGGCCTCGTCGACACCGACCTCGCCGCCGAGTTCATCCCCGAGATCCCCGGACTCGAACTGGAGAAGGATCCCGTTCATCATCACAAGGATGTGCTCGCCCACACCATCGCCGTGGTGGAGAAGACTTCGCCGGAGCCGCGCCTCCGTCTCGCGGCCCTGTTCCATGACATCGGCAAGCCCGCCACCAGGGAGTTCGGCCCCGGTGGGGTGTCGTTCCACAACCATGAGGTGGTTGGCTCGCGCCTGGCCAAGCGGCGCATGACCGAGCTCCGCTACTCGAAGGCGGCGATCGACGACGTGTGCCAGCTCGTGTTCCTCCACATGCGGCCTCACACCTACAAGATGGGATGGACCGATTCGGCCGTCCGGCGCTACGTCCGCGACGCCGGACCGCTGCTGGATGCTCTCAATGAGCTGGTTCGCAGCGACGTGACCACAAGAAACGCCAAGCTGGCGCGCCAGATCGCCGGCCGGATCGACGAGCTCGAGCTGCGCATCGACGAGCTCAGGGAGCAGGAGGAGCTCGACGCCCTCAGGGCGCCTATCGATGGGAACCAGGTCATGAAGCACCTGGGCCTCGCGCCGGGCCCGGAGGTGGGGGACATCATGGACATGCTCCTGGAGCGCCGCATCGAAGATGGGCCCTACACCGACGAGGAGGCCTTTGCCATGCTCGATGAATGGAAGGGAAAGCATCCTTGACTCGTTCAAGCTGGGGTGGTGGCGGTGTGGCCTCGGACCCGGGTTAGCTGTGCATCCCTCGGGTCCGACGCGAACTCAGGCGGCTTGATCGAGTGCTGTCTCGCAGTGCTCGCAGGCGGCATCGGCGCAATGCTCCACCAGCTCGACGGCGAGGCCGGCTCTGGCGAACCATTCAACGATGGCCTGGTCGTTTGAGGTGTTTGGTGTTGCTCTCTTCATCATGCGCGTACCGTATCAGCCGGGTGTGACAGATTCGGAGGGAGCGCTGGTTTTCCCTTACGATCAAGGCATGAAACGCCATGTCAGGTCCGGGTCGCGCTATGAGGAGATGTACGGATTCGCCCGTGGTCTCCGCATCGGGAACCGGGTCGAGATCGCAGGCACCGCACCCATCCCTCCCGACGGCGAGCCGGTGGCAACGACCGCCTACGAGCAGATGCTGCGTTGTGGCGAGATCGCGATCGTCGCCCTCACCCAGCTAGGTGCCACTGCTTCGGATGTGGTTCGCACCCGGATGTACATCACCGACACCGACGATGCAGACGAGATCGGACGCGCCCACCGCGAGTTGTTCGGTGACGCTGCTCCCGCAGCCACGATGGTCGTGGTGGCAGCACTACTGGATCCGGCGTGGAAGGTGGAGATCGAGGTTGAGGCAGAGGTGAGGTGACGGCTAGGCCCCGGCAGCCTCGGACCGTTCGATTCCCTCGATCGCGTCGAGTTGGTCGAGGAGCCGATTGGCTCCCATCCGCTCGGCCTCCCGGCGAGCGGTGGCGATTGTCTGGGCGAGCCGATCGTCGGAGAGCACGCGAGCGGCGTCGATCCGGGCCAATGTGGCGTCGAAGGGACGGCGGTACTCATCGGCGATGGCTACTGCGTCCAGAAAATGCTCGGCAGCGGTTTCGAGGTCACCACGAGCTTCTGCCAGATGCCCCTCTGCACGCGCCTTGCCTACCTTGGCGTGACTCCCGATCACCGGAGAGCCCTCGAGGAGTGCCTCGACTCGCTCGACGTCGCCGATCTGGGCGAGCGGGCCGGTGACCCAGGGAAGGAACCAAGTGCGGTAGACGTCGATGGCCGTGTCGTTGAATTCGTCGGCGAGACGTACCGCCTCTGCTTCGTCATCGGCGTCGTACGCCATCGTCACCGCCATACCGACTACCGGGGACAGCACCTGTTGGTCCTGGACCTCCCTGGCCCAGTCGAGCAGGTCGCTCCAATCCACAGACGGGCTCTCGACCCCCTGGTAGTGCTCGACGATGCCGACGTGCTCTCGGACCCCCATCCCCGCCTGGCTGCCGCCGCGCTCGTCGTCGGCGCGGATGACCTCCTTGGCTATGGCGACCGACTCATCCCAATCCCCGGTCCAGATCAAGATCTCGGACTTGGTGAACCGGAGCCACTCCGTAGAAGTGGGGAGGCCCCGCTCTTCGACCAGTTCGAGGCCTTCGTCGATGATCGCCACAGCATCCTGCGGGGACCGCAGCTGGTGGGTAAGCGTTGCCAGGTTGTTGCGGATCGAACCCGACTGGAAGGTGAAGTTTCGGTCGTCGGCGATCCCCATCGCGGTGGCCATGTCGTCGAGGCCTTCGCCTATGCCGGAGTTGGCGAGTGCGGCGCCCCGGGTCGACAGCAGCTTGATCTGGTCCTCGGCCGACCCTGCCGCGTCGACAACCGGGGCGGCTCGATCGGCGGCCTCGACCGCCTCGGTATCGAGGCCGCGGATGAACAGCTGGCTCACGTTTGACACCAGCGCCGCCGCCTTGGCTTCCGAGTCGGGGCGGTCCTCGAGCAGCCGGATGGCTTCGTCGGTCTGCTCTGTGGCTCGCTCTGTCTCTCCACGCCACCAACTCCAGCTTCCCATCACGACGAGCGCTTCGGCCTGCCCCTCGGGGTCTTCGGCCGTGGCATAGAGTGTGAGCGCCTCCTCCACCCAGCGTTCCGACTGCTCGACGTCGGTTTGACCGCGTTCGCCGGCCCGCATCAGCGCCTCGGCACGGCCCCGATCGTCGGCGGCCGCATCGATCGCCTTGGCGTAGTACGTCGTGGCCTGGGTCGGGTTGAGCCCGCGAGCGCGTTCGCCGGCTTGCATCAGCGCCCGGTATGCCCTGACCCTCAGGTCGGCATCGGGGTCGGTGGTCAGCTCCATCGCTTCCCCGAGGTGGTAGGCGAGCAGCTCGGCGACGTCGACACCGCGCTCCCCGCTCACCGCTTCGATCCAAGTCGCCGCCGCTTGATGCATCTCGGCGCGGTCGTCACGGGCAATCTGGCTGTAGGTGACATCGCGAACCAGAGCGTGGACGAATGCATACTCCTCTTGGCCTTGCATCGACGGGTCGCGAATCGGTCGGACCATCTCCCTGCGGATCAGCTCGCGCAGCGTGGAAGATGAGTGCGCCGACGGACGGAGCGCGGCGAGGGCACCCGACCAGAACACCTTGCCCATCACCGACGCCGCCTGTAGGAGCTCCTTCTCCTCGGTACTGAGCAGATCGAGCCGCGCTGCGATCATGGCCTGCACCGAGTCGGGCAAAGCCAGATCGTCGATGTTGCCGGATTCGTCGAGCAGATCGCTGTCGGCAGCGAGACGGACGAACTCCGTCACGTACAGCGGATTGCCACCCGCCCGTTCCAGGATTACCTGCTGGGTCTCTGCGGGCAGGACGGCGCGATCGAGAAGGGCGGCGAGCAGAGTGGCTGCGTCGTCGTTGGCCAGCGGGCTGAGGCTGATGGTCGTTGCATTGCGGACGCCACCCCCCCAGTTGGGCCGGGTGCTGAGGAGCTCAGGGCGGGCTGCAGTGACGAGCAAGATCGGGACGTCGACGGCAAACTCGGTCAGGTACTCGAGGAAGTCGAGCAACGCCTCGTCGGCCCAGTGGATGTCCTCAACCACCATGACCAGCGGGTGGCGGTGTGCCATCGCCTCGAAAAAGCGCAGCCATGCAGAGAACAGCTCTCCCTGCTCGATCTGCTGGGCGGCCATGCTGCCTCCGGCGAGCAGCGACAAGCGCGATACCACCCACTCGGCAAGGGCAGCGTCATCGATCAGGGTGGCGACGGCATGGTGCAGCTTGCGATCGGCGGCGGCTTCCGAGTCGGACTCGAGGATCCCGGCCTGGGCCTTCACGATCTCCCCGAGCGCCCAGAACGTGATGCCCTCCCCATAGGGGAGGCAGCGACCTTGCTTCCACCACATGTCGTCGGGTCGCAGGTCGAGCACGGCCTTGAACTCATGGAGGAGGCGGCTCTTGCCGGCGCCGGGCTCGCCGATGACGGTCACCAATTGGATGGTCTCGGCGCCGATGGTGCGGTCCAGAGAGTCGACGAGCACGGACCGCTCCGGGTCGCGCCCGACGAACGGTCCCTTGTGCCGTTCCTCGACGGCGACGCCCTGACGGGCTCTCCTGCCGGTGGCAAGCCAGATCGCGGTTGCATCGGCCTTGCCCTTCAGATCGACCGAATCTCGATCGTCGTAGGCGATGGTGGCGCGCGACGCCATGTAGGTACGCTCGTCGACGACGATGCCACCGGGCGGTGCCACGGCCTCCAGGCGCGATGCGGTGTTGACCACATCGCCGATGATGGTCTCCCGGTCCTGGTCATCTCCGTCGAGCTGGACGATGGCCTCGCCGGTGGTGACCGCTACCCGCACCGAAAGGGCGAGATTCGGGTCGTCCTCGTTGAGGCGCTCGATCGCCTCCTGGAGGCGGATGGCGGCTCGCACCGCTCGCTCCGGGTCGTCCTCGTGGGCGGTTGGCACCCCGAAGACGGCAAAGACACCGTCACCCATCAGCTTCTCGACGCGGCCGCCGTGAGCCTCCACTTGCTCGCGGGCGGTCTTGTGATAGATGGTGAGCCTGGCCCGCACATCCTCTGGGTCGGATCGCTCGGTGCGCTCGGTGAAGCCCGCCAGGTCGGCAAACATCACCGACACCACCCTGCGCTCCTCCGCCGGGCGCGCTTCGGCCGCCGTTTCCTCACGCAGCGCAGTGCCACAGGTGGCGCAGAACGCGGCCTCGGGTGCTACGTCCGCCCCGCAGTTGGGGCAGGTGGACGCCAGTGAGCGCCCGCAGGAGGCGCAGAAGGCGGCCCCATCGGCACTCTCGGCACTGCAGTTCGGACAGACCACGGTCATAGCGGCAACTCTAGGAGCCCGGTTCTGCGAACCCTTTGCGGTGGGAGGTTGCGGGCGGTTCCGACCGTAGAGTCGGCGAGGCATGGCCGCGATCGAGTCCGAATCTGCAGTAACCAACCTCGACCCGCAATCGGGTCTGGTCTACGACGGGTTCATCTCGTACTCCCACGCCGCAGATGACCTGCTGGCACCGCGCTTGCAGGCGGGGTT
>PVMS01140599.1_pt1 | contig 18416 bp, 17 predicted proteins | sample 1853461 | NCBI WGS metagenome assembly PVMS01 (sample SAMN08582032, study PRJNA380276) | Marine sediment metagenome, whole genome shotgun sequencing project. | isolation source: ocean sediment barecode stripped | collected 2017 | reverse complement strand
TTAGGCTTTCCCCCTTGATGTTTGCTAATCCACACTTTTTTAATATTAATACTGCTAACACTGCATATAGTCTTCGCAAGTGCCTTAATCCAAGTGTACAATTAAAATTATTACGAATTATGCGCAGATTGGGATATACAAATGTGTATTCCAAATATTTTTTAAGAAAAGATTTGAGTATAAAAGAAGTTGAAAACATTACTTCTGAATTTTTCGACGGAAGGGTTAACTTAATCCCAATGATTGGAGAAGAGGCAACGTATGATTATGACGGTACTGATTTGGAATATCGCATGATAACAGATATGCTAAATTCCGCCTAGAAGTGGTTCCACTAACCCCCACCGACGCTATTCTTAGTAGTCCGTTTAATAGTGTACATGATATCGTCAGCCAACATTAGGAGTTCTTTTTTAGTACGAGCATCTTCAGGATACATGGCAATACCAAAACTGGCCGTAATATTAACCGGATGTGTTTCAGATGCCAGGTAAGTTGTTTGGCGGATTGTTTGAAGTATTTTTTCAGTAAGTGCAGTCACTTCCTGTCTGCCTCTATCTGGGAATATGACGATGTACTCGTCTCCTCCGTACTTAATAAGGATATCTTGCTCGAAAAGACATGAGGAGATTGTCTGACCGATCTCCTTTAAAATCTGTGATCCCAAGAGGTGACCAGCTGTATCAACCACACTTTTAAAATTATCAATATCTACAAAAACAACAGCAAACGTTCTATCGCTATGGGATGCCTCAAGGATCATTTTGTCCAAGATCTGGTGGAGATATCGAGCATTGTGCAGACCTGTATACTCATCTGTTCTGCTCATCTGGTAAATTCTGTCATAGTACTGTGAATTTTCAATGGCAATGGCAGCATAATCGGCAAGAATTGTCAGAATAGGGAGATATCTTGACTCAAAATAGGAGATGTTTTTTACATTTACTATTTCAAAAACTCCAAGGATCCTTCCATGGGTTTGAAGAGGAATACAGATAATAGATTTTGATGTAAATCCAGTTAGTTCATCCACTTTTCTGTCAAACCTAGGCTCATTTTGAACATCTGGTAGAACCATTGGTTCTCCGGTTTCTGCCACATACCCGGCGATTCCTTCACCAGGATCCATCTGAATTCCTTTGATCAGCTCTTTTTCTACACCTATCACAATCTCAAATGTCAACTTTCCGGTTTTTTCATCTTTTAAAAGCAGAGACCAATTTTGCGCCTCGATCAACTGACTTATTTTGACAATTATCAACTCCAGGACTTCCTGCAAATTCAATGTGGAAGTCAAGAGCTTACCGACTTCAAGGCATGATGCAAGTGCACCGGTCTCATATTCTGAGTTTTTTTCTGCCATTTTGGTAAGGGCCAACCGTCTTTGATATTATTTTAATTGTAAGACCTGAATATTACCACGTTTTAATTTCATTAAATAACTGTATTCATTATTGATTAATTCCTTTGTTTTTATAACATCCATATTAGTTTTATCTAACAAATTAATGAATCTTCTGTTATTTTTGAACCCTTCTTTCATTTCTGATGATACTATTCCAATAATACTCAACATATCATTACCTATACTTATTGCATTTATAAGATCATTGTAATAATTTTTTTTATGCTCTTCTTTAACATATTTCGACATATAAGTAATAACTGATATTTTAGACAAATGATTTAATGAACTATCTATTGACTCATACATATCTAAACAATCAATAGCTTTCTCAATCTTGACTGTAGAAATGTAAGTATCAAATATATCTTTGTATCTGACCTTATTATCATATAACTCCCTTATTTGTATATCAATTTGTGACTTAAATGAATTTAATTCATTGATTACATTTTCCCCGCAAAATATAATATGTGGATAACTTATACAAATAATTATAAAAGGTATTATCAATAGTTTTCTCATATAGTACATCCATCGTTGAGTTATTATTATCTTGATCTTCCACACTATACTTATTTTTAAAAAAATATGTTCCGTTTGTTAATAGATCGATCAAGGATAGACACTTTATCAAAATAAAAAAGGGTATTCCCTCATAATTCAATGGAATACCCTTTTTAACTCAGATATAGTCAGCTAAACCACGGTGACATTTGTTGCAGCAGGACCTTTTTCGCCTTGTTCTACGTCAAAGGTAACCCGGTCGCCTTCATCGAGAGACTTAAAACCAGTTGCATTGATTCCTGAATGATGAACAAATACATCCGGTCCATCTTCCTGCTCAATGAAGCCATATCCTTTACTGCTATTAAACCATTTTACAATTCCATTAGCCATTGTGACATCCTCCTCTCAAAAAATTCTCATAGTTCCAAACTTCAGGTTGTCGCTTTGACGAATGGATCTTTCCTTCAGCACGAAACCGGCCCGTCAATTAAGAAAGGGCCTTTATTGATTGTGTGAATAATATCATGTTTTTGAAAAAAGTCAAGCTTATTATACGGGTAGGGGACTTCCGAGCAACCAACATTCTTATTATCACTTTTCGATCCCGACTCTGCCAGCCACCCCTTTTTGAAAATAATGTTTAATTTCCTTCATTTCGGTAACAAGATCAGCTTTTTCAATGATTCTGGAATCCGCACCCCGGCCGGTTATGACAAGTTCTACGTTTTCGGGTTTTGAGGCAATAATATCAAGCAGATCCTGCGCTGAAAAAAGACCTATCTTTACCGCAACATTTGCTTCTTCCAGTATAATCACCTGGTGTTCACCTGACGCCAGGATTGTTTTTACCTTTTCAAGCCCCTTACTGGCAGCTTCTATATCCTCGACAGAGGGATTGCCTTTAATGAAGCGCCCGAGCCCAAACTGTTCCACTGTTATTTGTCCGGAAAACTTTTTCAGCGCTTTTATCTCACTGTATTCGCCCATTTTAATAAATTGTGCGATAAAAACCTTCAGACCGGCGCCGGCAGCTCTTATTGACAGACCCAAAGCCGCAGTAGTTTTGCCTTTCCCGTTTCCGGTATAAACCTGTACATAGCCTTTCATGACGTTTAACCTGCCTTTAACTTAGCCCGATTTCCTCGTGAGAAACCCGGATTAGCCCTATCTGGACGTACAAGCACCTATCATCAGGTAGTTTCGGCCCTTCTGATAAGATCATTGGGTGCGTAGGAGTCATTAAGCGCTATGGTTACCTTACTGCCCGGCTGGGCAAAAGATATAGATTGTCCGTCCTGGTCTAAAATGCCGTTGATCTTATCCTGTCTTGAAGGTCCTTTTCTCCTGAGTACTTCAATAACGTCTCCTTTGAAAATCTTGTTGCGCACCTCAATATTCACACTATGTTGTTCGATATTATCCGTAATTTTTCCTATAAACGTCAGACCACCATTTTTTTTGCCCTCGTAGGCCGGGGATATCTGGTCCGGGTCATCGAAGTAGAAACCGGTACAGTAGCTCCTGTGGCTGATTCGGCCAAGTTCCTCAAGCCAGTCTTTTTTTACCCCGTAACCTGCGGGATTTTCAGAATAATCGTCGATGGCCTCCCGGTAAACCTTGACCGCCGATGCCAGATAATTGATTCCTTTCATTCGCCCTTCGATTTTAAATGACACTATACCCGATTCGACTATTTCAGGAATGTGTTCGATCATACACAGATCCCTCGAGTTGAAGATGTAAGAACCGCGATCATCTTCAGCTATTGGCATGTATTGGTTTGGCCTAAGCTCTTCCACCACCGCATACTTCCATCTGCAGGATTGGGTGCACATCCCCCGGTTGCCGTCACGATTAGCCAAAAAACTACTCAGGAGACATCGACCCGAATATGATATGCACATTGCCCCGTGGACAAAGGCCTCCACTTCCAGATCACAGCGCAGAACGATCTCCTTTATCTCTTTTAAAGACAGCTCCCTTGCGACATTTATTCTTCTGGCGCCGAGATTTTGCCAGAACAGAGCACTTTGGTAATTGGTTGTGTTGGCCTGAGTGCTAAGATGTATGGGGACTTGCGGTGTTACTTTAGATGCCGTCATGAATGTTCCGGGGTCCGCTACGATGAGAGCGTCAGGGCCTATCTCTCTCAACTTTCTTAGATAATCCGCAATTGCGCTTTGCTCGTCATTTCTCGAGTATATGTTGCATGCCACATAGACCTTCACTCCACGTTCACGAGCGAACTTTACGGCTTGTTGAAGTTCATCGAGGGTGAAGTTTTCGGAAAAGTTTCTAAGGCTGAATTCCTTGCCTGCAAGGTAAACCGCATCGGCTCCATAATGGATAGCGATCTCCAGCTTTTCAAAATTGCCTGCCGGCGCAAGGAGCTCAACTTTTACATTTTTCTTTACCATAATGAAATGAATTGTTTTTCGCTCATTTAGGATTAATATTATTAACAGGACGAGCTGTAATCCACGAGTTTTTTCAGTAAAAATTTAATTATACCTGAAGCGATAATATTCTCAAAAAGTAAAAGTGCTACATAACCGGCAGTTGTTCACTGGTAAGATCGGACAGATTTGGAAAACCTTTGTCCTTTTCTGAAATGATGGGATCTTCAACAGGCCAGTCAATTCCGATACCGGGATCTGACCAAAGGATCCCCCCTTCATCATCCGGCACGTAAAAATCCGAACATTTATATGATAAATGAGCGGTTTCACTCAGGACGCAGATACCATGGGCAAATCCTTCGGAAATAAATAACTGGCGCATGTTTTGATCCGTTAGATGAACACCAATCCATTTGCCGAAAGTCGAAGAACCGGGGCGGATATCTACAGCCACGTCAAATATTTCACCGGTGATAACCTGTATCAGCTTGGCCTGCGGGTGCTTGATCTGGTAGTGCAACCCTCTGACGGTGCCTCGCACTGAAAAGGAAAGGTTGTCTTGAACATATTTCCGGTTAATACCGGCCTCCAAGTATCTATTCTGGCTGTACGTCTCCATGAAAAAGCCGCGGCTATCCTTGAATACCTTGGGCTCGATGATGAAGACACCTTCTATGGATGTGGTGATGATATTCACAATACTTTCCTTTTATGAAAAGCTCACCGCCCTAATGGGCGGGTATTCTACCTTGTGACAGTGCTTCACGGCGGTAAGCAGACCGGTCAAAATAACCTATCCGGATTAGGCAATTGTATCCCATTCATCCCCAAATTCTTTTTTTAGCTTTAATGAACGTTCCAGATATCTTTTCAGCTTTTCCTGTACTTTTCTATAAACAGTCCCTTCTGGAAAGTTGCCGTCTTCGTCCGGGGTTCCTGCCGCAACACCGGTTAATATCTCTATCCCCTCTTCAACAGTAGAAACCTGATAAATATGAAATTCCCCATTCTTAACGGCATCGACAACATCTTTCTTGAGCATCAGACTTTTAACATTTGTCCTGGGAATTAATACACCCTGTTTGCCGGTCAACCCTTTACTCTTACAAACGTCAAAAAAACCCTCAACTTTCTGATTGACACCGCCGATGGCCTGAATCTGTCCTTTTTGATTTACAGAGCCCGTTACCGCGATTCCCTGACGGATGGGAATGTCGGAAAGGCTCGAAATGATTGCATACAGTTCCGTGGAAGAGGCGCTGTCGCCTTCGATACCGCTGTAATTTTGCTCAAACGTAATGCTGATGGATACGCTGATGGGATAGTTTTGCGCAAAGGTTCGCCCTAAATAACCGGATAGAATCATAACGCCCTTATCATGGGTCTTCCCGCTTAACTTGGCTTCACGTTCAATATTTATAACACCCCGTTTCCCCATATATGTTTCAGCCGTGATTCGGGCAGGACGCCCAAACGAGATGTCGCCAATTTGAAAAACTGAAAGGGCGTTCACCTGACCGACAACGTCCCCGCTCACATCGATCATTATGGTATTATCCACATAGGATTCATGTATCTTTTCTTCATACAAGTTATACCGGAATCTGTATTCTTTAAATGCCTGGATCACATGTTTGTCTGCAACAACCCTCCTTTTTTCTTTACGCGCCCAGTAATCAGCCTCTTTTAAAAGTCCCATAATCGGTCCGAATCTTAGTGACAGCTTATTCTTGTTTGAGATATATTTTTCACCGAACTCAACAATGGCGGCAACTCCTGTGGGCGTCAAAGGGAGGAGACCTTCTTCTTTGCAGGCCCTGGAAATGAACCGGGCATATTTTTGAATGGTATCTTCGTTTTTTTCGACTTCATGGTCAAAATCTGCTCTGACCTTGAAAATTTTATTAAATCTTAAATCATAGTTCTGTAGCATGTGAAAAATGTGATAGCTCCCCAATAAAATCACCTTGACATCCAGTGAGATGGGTTCCGGACGAAGCGATGAAGTGCCATAGCCTAATCCAGAAGCAATATCTTCAATTGAAAGCAGTTTGTTCTGCAATGCCCGCTTGAGCGCTTCCCACACAAACGGATTCATAAGGACGGATTCAATTTCCATTATCATATAGCCGCCATTGGCTCTTAAGAAGGATCCGGCCTGAACCATGGTAAAGTCTGTAGTAACGGTTCCCATATGGGCTCTCTTTTCGATTTGACCGAAAACATTTTGATAGGTTGGATTTGTTTCAAAAATAACCGGTGCGCCTTTTAATGATTTATTATCGACAAGCACATTGATCTTATATCTCTGAAAAGAGGGTTCAGCAGCTTGCAATATAATGCCTTCAAGTGGTGGTTTTGCTTCCGGAGAAGTTATAAAAGCTTTGACATTTTCTAAGATATCCGCCTGTACTTCGTCCAGATAGACAAGTATATCCTTACTCTCCTTGTATTCGTCCTTAATGAGGTCTATTCGATGCTTAACAACAAACAGTGTTACCTCGTCCATCAGTTTTTCTACTTGAGAATTCATTTTCTGATTGATTTTATTGACTTCCCGAACCGTAGATTCGATTTCGGCCTGAACGATACTGATATTTTCTTCGATTTTTTCCTGTTTTTCCTTAGGAAGGGCAAGAAACTCCTCGGGAGAAAGAGCCTTATCATCAACAATAGGAATAGTTTGATAACCGGCTTTTGTCCGGTTAATCTGAATATTTTTTTCCGCTGCCGACATTTCAAGTTTTTGAAAAATTTCTTTCTTAGGATCAGAATACTTTTTTTGGATTTCAGACTGTCTTTCCTGATATGATTCATGCTCAAAGGCTTTGGGCAATTCCTCTTTAAGATAATCAATTAACTTGGTCATTGTTTTGCTAAACCGGTTTGCTTTCCCGGTAGGCACAGAGATGGTTTTGGGGCGGTATTCATCCTTAAAATTATTGACCATGCACCAGTCAACAGGGGATGGTATTGTTTCAGCATGCTCATTGACGATGTCTCTGATGATTGTCGATTTTCCGGTACCTTCAATCCCGGAGACAAATATGTTATACTCCTGACTTTTCATATTCAGGCCAAATTCGATGGCTTGCACTGCTCTTTCCTGACCGATAACTTCATCCAACGGCTCTATTTCCGATGTGTTCTTGAAAGTGAATATCTTGGGATCACATATACACCTGAGATCGGAAGGGCTCAATTTACATTTTTTTCTCATAATATACTCCTGTTAAAGAGGAAGGTGGAAAAATAATAGCCTCGATGTAGCAAAAGTCCCTGGTTCAATAATAATGGACACTTTCTACTTCATATGCTTTTTGAAATATTTTAGCAATATCATCTTACTACGCAGTTCAGTTTTGGGGACCGATAATATGTTCATAGTTAAATGTTGAAATCAGCTTGCGGGTTGCGAAACCTGTGCTAGATGCGGTATTCTTTTCCAGTCGAGTCCGAGAAGCTTTGCAGCTTGGCGATCCACTTCCAACGGACTGAATCCCGCAATAATTTTTTTTACTGGAGGTGAGCAATGGGAACCTCCTAAATGGAACTCCGCCAGTCCCACGCTCGCATCCATCAGGGATAGATCAGGACTTCGGTAACTGTTCAGATCGATAATCGACTGCTGCAGATTTTGATGAAATACCGACTTTTTCCAGCCCCCGAGTCTTCCCGAATAAAACTTAGGCGGGGCAAAACCGATCATGTTTTTCAGTGTACCTGTGATCACGGAAAGAGAATGGGCTTTGAGTACCGGCAAGGAAATGATGAAATGGCTAAAAGCAACCTCAGGCAGATAAATTTCAGGAAAAACAGAGCAGTTCCTATTTTCATATTTATTAAGTGGTAAAGTGTTTAAATCAACAAGGTCAACCGCTTGCCGTATTGCCAGATCTCTGTATCCCAGCATGTCAAATATTTCATCGGTTTCAAGGATCGCATCGCCGCATCCCTCGGCAATCACGATTGTCGCCTTTGAATAGGAACGGATGTATTCGATAACAGCTTCACAGCATGCAACCGGAGTAGTCACCGGAGGTGGTGAAGAATTGATCAGGTTGGGTTTTATAAGGATTGCGGACTGCTTTGCAAGTGTGTTCCCGGCATCAATTTCATCAAATGCCGCGGCAACGGATTCATTGTAGGAACAAAAGTCGATCGTAGCTAATCGCATCAAAGAAACTCCCAGTGAGAACTCCATAGGAATTCTCTAATTAGAGCTTCAAGCATAATCCAACTTCCACAAAAAAAGTCGAATTTTTTTCTTTTTACCTAAACCGTCATCTTTAGTCAACTGAGGTGTTGGGAAGTTTTATCCACAAATTGTCCTCAATTAAGCGTAATGGGTGATCAGATGTAAAAGATTGCGGTGTTTGACCCCGACCTCCGAATTACCTGTCAACCTTATTTCTCAATACTGGCGAACATTTAAAAGTAACCACTTTTCTTTTGTCCAGCATCATGTCTTCACCGGTGGCAGGATTCCGCCCTTTGCGTTCCTTCTTCTCTTTAACACAGAATTTGCCGAATCCGCTGATCAGAACATCTTCACCGTTTTCCAGGGTTTTTTTTATGATTTCCTGCAGGGTCTCAACCAGTTCTAAACTTCTTTTTCTGGATATACCAAGATGATTCTGGATAGAGACGACAATCTGTTCTTTTGTAAGAGCCATGGGTAAGTTACTCCTGTCAGTTATTAAAGATATGTTGTTAAAGAAATCTTCTACCCTAATTTTCGGCTATGCTACTTTCATGTCTTTCTTTTGTCAAGAAATTACGGATGTTATGCATTCAAACCCGGATTTTTCATCTTCTGAAAGACTGCTCTATTTTTTTTGTGATCGCATGTTTTATAAAGCATAAAAGAAGCTATAATCACAAGATTAATAAGAAGCATGTTTGTTAAGCTGTTTTTTTTTAGACTTTTTCAGGTTTTTATATTGCGGCAAAGCTAATAAAGGCGAGTTTTTATATAAGAAGAATATCAAAAGCTTTTTTGTTTTTTTTGAGGTTGCAATTTGTACTCTTTTTGATTTGGGTTATAATTGATATTTTTTTAATAAATTACAAATACTTCGTTATTCTTGATGGTTATAATTCGATCTTCACTCTGTTTATTCTCGATTGAGATACCGGATTGCCGAAGTTTGACGGGTTCGTAAAAAGTCTATTTTGCCCACTTGGGTGAGCAAAAGACTTTTTACGAGTTCGTCAAGTTTGATTACTGAACAACTTCAAAGTCAACGGTATCCAGTACGTTTCCCGATTCGTCGAGTACATCCACATGCCATGCGCCTATCTCATGTGTCTGCAAGATCTTTGAGCTGTATGTACGCCAACTGCTTGATTTTACTGTCAATATAATCCGAGCCCGCTCATTGTCGCCAAAGTACCAGGCATGGGTAATATCAACATCAGTTTCAGCGCCGACAATTTTTGTAAAACAAAAGAGCTTTCCCATCGAAACAGAAAAACTGTCTCCAGCACCAACAGGTTCGCGATCCACTACATCTTCACAAATAGCGGCAGACTCAACTTCCAAAACAGCTGTTTCCTGCTGGGCTTGTGCTGGTTCAGCAGCTTGTTCCTGCTGGGCCTGTGCTGGTTCAGCAGCTTGTTCCTGCTGGGCCTGTGCTGGTTCAGCAGCTTGTTCCTGCTGGGCCTGTGCAGTGATCACAAGAAAAAGGCATATGCATATTAATACAAAAGCCGTACGTGATAGGGTATAAATGCGTTTCATAATGTCACCTCCTTGATGAATTGATTAATAGTAAAGATCCTAAAGATCCGGACCAATAGGACCCACAAAAAAGGATTGGCGCAAAGTGCGCCAATCCTTTTTAAAAAACAATAAAACTTATGGGCACTTTATTACAGCAAAAAAGGCACCATTAGCAGTGCTACAACATTTAATATCTTGATCATCGGGTTAACAGCAGGACCCGCGGTATCCTTATAGGGATCGCCTACTGTGTCGCCGGTAACAGCTGCTTTGTGGGCCTCGCTGCCCTTGCCGCCCAGATTGCCGTCTTCAATGTATTTTTTGGCATTGTCCCAGGCAGCTCCACCGGTTGTCATGGAAATCGCAACAAAAACACCGGTAACGATACTACCGATCAGAAGTCCGCCCAGTGCAACCTTGCCCAGCACTAAACCTACAACAATTGGTGCACACACCGGCAGAAGTGCAGGAACAACCATTTTTCTTAGGGCAAACCTGGTCACGATGTCAACGCAGGCGGCATAATCGGGTTTGGCAGTACCTTCCATGATGCCGGGAATTTCCTTGAACTGTCGTCTCACCTCGTCTACAACGGCCCCACCGGCCTCGCCAACCGCTTTCATGGCAATCGAAGCAAACAGGTACGGCAAAAGCCCGCCGATAAAAAGACCTATGATAACGTTTACATCGGACAGGTCGAATTTAATGGCAGCCCCTTTGCCGTGGATGGCAAATTCCTGCACATAGCATGCAAACAGAACCAGAGCCGCCAGGGCGGCAGAACCAATGGCATACCCCTTGGTAACCGCCTTGGTTGTATTTCCGACCGCATCCAGCGGATCGGTGACCGCCCGGACGCTCTCATCCAGTCCCGCCATTTCGGCAATTCCGCCGGCATTGTCCGTGATCGGCCCGTAAGCATCAATGGCAATCACCATCCCTGTCATGGAAAGCATCGACATGGCTGCCATGGCAATGCCGTAAAGGCCCGCAAAGTAATGTGCCAAATAAATTGCCAGGCAGATGGCAAGAATCGGGAGAGCCGTGGACTGCATACTCACGGCCAGACCGGAGATTATATTTGTGCCGTGGCCGGTTGTAGATGCATTTGCAATCCCTTTAACCGGTCCGTAAATGCCTGTGAAGTATTCGGTAATGATAACAATAACAACGGTAAGAATCAGCCCGATAAGTGTTGAAAAGAAAATGTTCATGGCGGAAATTTCACCCAACCCGCCCATGAACTTTTGGCAGGCAAAGAAAAATGCGATGCCCGCGAGTATGGCAGCGCCGAACATTCCCTTGTACAATGCGCCCATGATGTATTCACTCTTTCCGAGCCTCACAAAGAAAATGGCGATCATGGAAGCGATGATTGAAATGGCACCGAGCACCAGCGGGAATTCAATTACCATTGGGTTTTCGGGCCAGAGAAGGCTACCAATAAGCATGGCAGCCACAGCCGTAATCGCATAAGTCTCGAAAAGATCGGCCGCCATACCGGCACAGTCGCCCACATTGTCTCCGACATTGTCAGCAATCGTAGCCGGGTTTCTGGGATCATCTTCAGGGATGCCGGCCTCGACCTTGCCCACCAGATCGGCACCGACATCAGCTCCCTTGGTAAAGATACCACCTCCGAGCCGTGCGAAAATCGAAATCAGGCTGCCGCCAAAACCAAGGGCCACCAGGGCGATAACGGCATCTTTGGCCGGCGTTCCGATGGCCAGCAGCACGGCATAGTATCCGGCCACAGATGCGAGTGCAAGACCGGCCACTATCATACCGGTAACAGCACCGCCCTTGAAGGCCATAGCCAGACCTGCCGCAATCCCTTGTTTGGCAGCTTCTGTTGTTCTTACATTGGCTATAACCGATTCCCGCATGCCGACATACCCTGCAACGAATGATGCCACTGCGCCGATCATAAATCCAATGGCGGTCTTTACACCAAGGGCGACAATTATTATAATAAAAATAACGATACCTGCCGCACCCATACTTTTAAGCTGGCGGTTAAGATATGCAATAGCGCCTTCTTTAATAGCCCCGGAAATCTCCTGCATCTTTTCATCTCCGGCAGGCGCACTCTTAACGACTGCGGCTAGAATAACAGCAAAAATTACTCCAACGGCACCGACCAGCGTGCAAATCAACGGAATATTGTTCATTTCTTTCCTCCATCTGAAAACTTAGCTTGAAATTAAAATTCTTTTGTTGTTAAACCTGTTCATCCCTTCCTTTGTACCTTTACAAAGGATTGTAACGACGGCATCCCGGGCCTTTGTGATGATCTGATCAAGAACCTCTTTTTCCTTTGCACTAAACCCGTTCAGAACATAGTCAGCAGCATTGATCCCGGTCTCAGGACGCCCAACGCCAACGCGAAGACGCACAAAATCACCTCCGCCAAAGGCATCCATTAACGATCTTACACCTTTGTGTCCCCCATCCCCTCCTTTCTCATTTATTTTTAATCTTCCTAAGACAAGGTCTATGTCGTCATGAATTACCAACATATCCTCGCATAATATCTTGAAATAATTTGCGATTTTTAGCACCGGAGGCCCGCTTAGGTTCATAAAAGCCATCGGTTTTATAAGTATTATCTCAACACCGTCTACGGATCCGCGTCCGAATATGGTGTCAAACTTTCGTTTTACAAGTGGAATAGAAAAAGCTTCTGCAACTTCATCCACTACCATGAACCCGGCATTATGACGGGTCTTCAGATAGGCATCCCCCGGGTTCCCCAGCCCGACCACCAGGCGTAATCGTTTTTGCGGCATAAATAAAATCCGTAAAACTATCCTTCATCATCGGCCTTAGGTGCTTCTTCCACTTCTCCTTCAACTGCCGACTCTTCTGCTTCCTCTTCCTCTTCTTCGGCCGGTTCTTCCTCTTCTTCAATCTTCGGGATGAGTAACGTTACAACCGTAAAATTCTCATCCTCTAAAAACTCGATTTCACCTTCCTGGGAAATATCTCTGACATGGATCGAATCTCCAATATCAAGGTCCGCAACATCAATCTCAAATGACTCCGGGACCTCGAACGGCAGGCACAATACCTCGATCTCACGCCTAATGATCTGCAATACGCCGCCAAGCTCCACGCCTTTCGCCATACCTGTCGTTACAATAGGGACTTTTACCCTGATCTTACGATCCATGGCGATTTCATAGAAATCGACATGCAGGAAATCCCGCGAAACCGGATGGGTTTGTAATTCCTTGACCATGGCGGACCTGGTGTATGTTTCACTGTCTTGAATAACAAGGTTTAAAAGAAGCTGGCTGGCCCCGCTCTTTTTCAAAACCTGGTCGAAGTCACTAATATTCACGGAAAGCAAAACAGGTTCTGCTCCCGGCCCGTAAAGCACAGCAGGTAACTGACCTGACTGCCGCAACCTGCGTGCAGGACCGTTGCCAACCGTTGTCCTTATATTCGCATTTAATTCTATTAACTCCAAATATATTTCCTCCTTGAAACTACTCTTTTATACAAAAAGAGAGGTCACAGAATCTCCCCTGAAACTGCGGATGATTCCCTCTCCCACAAGCATTGCAATCGAAAGCACCTTAATCTTGTCACAGGCCCGGGCATTCTTTTTTAAAGGGATCGTATCTGTCACAACCACGGTTTTTAAAATCGATTTCTCAATCCGTTCAATCGCCGGACCTGACAGCACAGGGTGGGCGCAAGCGGCATGGACCTCATTAGCACCATTTCTCATGATAGCCTCGGCAGCCTCGGTCAACGTACCGGCTGTGTCAACCATATCGTCAAGGATAACCACATCCTTTCCAACAACATCGCCGACTATAAACATCGCCTTGGCCATATTGGGAGCATCCCTACGCTTATCAACCACAGCAAGTCCGGCATTTAAGCGCTTTGCATAAGCTCTGGCACGTTCAACCCCACCTGCATCCGGAGAAACGATCACAAGATCCTTATTAAAATTATCCCTTATATAATCGATAATAACCGGAGCAGCAAATAGATTATCCACTGGAATGTCGAAAAAACCCTGAATCTGTCCTGCATGCAAATCCATAGTAATAACCCTGTCGGCACCTGCGACCGTCAGCAGATCAGCAACAAGTTTGGCGCTGATCGGAACTCGTGGGGCCACCTTCTTGTCCTGGCGTGAATATCCGTAATATGGTATTACTGCCGTTATATGGTCAGCCGATGAACGCTTGAATGCATCTATCATCAGAAGCAGTTCAACAAGGTTCTCGTTCACCGGCGGACATGTCGATTGGATGACAAAAACTTCTTTTGCTCTTACATTTTCATCGATTTCGATCTGGATCTCACCGTCACTGAATCTCTTAACCTTATCACCGCCAAGAGGCACATTGAGATAATCACATATTTTTTTTGAAAGGACAGGGTTTGAATTGCCTGAAAAAATGATAAAATTATCCATATTTATTGCTTGACCATTTCCAAATTAACTAATCTGGCTGGGGCGGGAGGATTCGAACCTCCGAATGCAGGAACCAAAGTCCTGTGTCTTACCGCTTGACGACGCCCCATAAATTATATGGTCCAAGATCCAGATTGTTTCATGCATCATATATCCTGTGTAATCATATCTGCATGGTAAATCTGCCATTTATCGTTCTGAGAAAGAATCCGTCCAGCCTTTCTGGCCTTGTCAATATCAGAAAAAAGGCCGAATACTGTCGGCCCGCTTCCTGACATGAGAGCTCCCAGTGCTCCCTGACCTATCAGTGCCTCTTTTGCTGCAAAGATGGCAGGATGCTTTGATGCAACAACTGTTTCAAGATCATTGCACAAATGGTATCTTGGATCAAAACTATGACTATTCAAAAGAGTATATCTAAGTTTATTTTTACATTTTGTCAATCCCAAATTCAAACTTTTATAAACCTCGGCTGTTGAAACACCGAATCCAGGAAAAATCAACAATATTTTTAGTTTTTCAAGCCCCTGGTAAGCTTCCAGTTTCTCACCTATTCCCGAAGCTATCGCCGGTTTCCTGAAAATGAAAAAGGGTACATCAGCCCCGATCGAAAGCCCCATGTGCATTAATTCATCCTGAGAAAAAGGATACCCGTAATATCGGTTTAATCCTAAGAAAACGGCAGCCGCATTACTGCTTCCCCCACCAAGACCGGCTGCAACCGGTATCTTTTTTTCGATGGAAATTTTTACGCCTTCATTTTTGTTCAGTGCCTTTAAGAAAAGACTTGCAGCACCAAAGGCAAGGTTTGTTTCATCTTCCGGGACATTGGGGTGAACACAAGCAACTGTTGTTTCCTTGGCGCCAAAGACAAGTGAAACCGTATCGTAAAGTCCGACACAGCACAACAGGGTAACCAGATTATGGTACCCGTCGATTCTTCTTCCTGTAATCTGCAAAAAAAGGTTTATTTTAGCAGGCGAAAGAATCTTCATATGGCCAATATCTTTTTCCATATTCTTTTTCAGTTCAATAACACGGTGAGACCTTTGAAAAATGCTCAATTTTGTTCAAGCTCAAGGAAGGCGAAAATTTTAACCACAGGAATACATGGAGTATTTTGAGGATAAAGCTAAAGCTTCTCTGCGAGCAAAATGTTGAGCCTGACACAGAAATTGGGCAAAAGGGAGCGTTTTGTAAAGGTCTCACGGTATCACTTACAAATGCCAAGCCCAGAGCAAGAAATTGGTTTTAAAATCGCTCCTACTCTGGGAGCACTGCCGCTTATCCTTTTTCTTTGACAAATATCATCCTCAGGTCATATAGAATGTTTTTCAGCATGTTCTCTTCATCTTCTGTTAGATTCCCCCGGGTTTTCTCTTCCAGCATGCCTAAAATGTCAATAGTCTGTTTTGCAAAAGCTATATTTTTAACCTTTTTGCCTGTGGTAGGATCCTCGATTACTCCAAGCTGCACCAGCACAGACGTATTCAAAGAAAAAATAAAGGTGGCAAAATTTATTTCAGGAAGCTGATACTCTTCTTCAGGCTCCTCGGGTATGGCCGCCTCTTCTGATTCCCCGGCCTCAGCTTCCTCCTTTGTGGGTTCCGTTTTGTCTTCTTTTTCCTTTTGCTCCTGACCCTCTTCCGTGAAGATTCTCTTGTCTTTAATAATAAAATCTTTTTTCTCCGGCATGCCTAATCTCCTATTTATTTTCTGGGTTAATTATATCCCGAATTTTCCTCGACCAGCATTTTTCTTGAGATAATCGGGATAGCTTGATACAATCCTATTTGAAGGACAGTATATAATCAAAATAAATTTAACAGAGATATTAAATCTTTTCAAGTGGATTCAAAACAATATAGCCTGGATTTAAGTTGAACATTATTTGCAAGCATGTATAAAGATCTCGTTGTTATTAAAGAATTAAATGAGGAATTTTCTAAAAATGGCTGAAAGCTCAACAAAATCAAAAAGCCTGACCTGGCCTAAGCTTATACCCGGAACCCTTGTTAAAAGGTATAAGCGCTTCATGGCAGATGTTAAATTGACAAACAATGAGGTTGTTACAGCCCACTGCCCCAATTCAGGCAGCATGAAAGAATGTTGCGAGCCTGGAAGCCCGGTCTATTTGTCGTTTCATGACAACCCTAAACGGAAGTTGAAATACACGTGGGAACTCATAGAGATGCCAACCTCTCTCGTCGGCGTCAACACAATGGTTCCAAACAGACTAGTCAGCAAATCGATTGAGGCCGGAATGGTTACAGATCTTGACGGTTATAACAACATTGTTCGGGAAGTCAAAACCCCTAACAATTCCCGACTCGATATTCTTCTGAGTAAAGGGGAGAAAGACCGCTGCTTTGTGGAAATAAAAAATTGCACCCTGGTCAAAGACGGAATTGCATTTTTTCCCGACGCAGTAACATCAAGAGGACTCAAACACATTGTTGAACTCCGCTCTCTTATTTCTTCCGGGACTCGATGCGTCATGTTCTATCTGATTCAGCGGATGGACGCCGGAATTTTTCAACCGGCCGACCATATAGATCCTGAATACGGCAGGGAATTGAGGCGCGCTGCGGAACAAGGAATCGAGATCCTGGTCTATGACGTACGCATCGATTTGGAAACAATCACTTTAAACCGGAAAATTCCATACAAATTATGAAATATGGTGAGTAGGATACAGGCATACTCTTTAGATAGTGCTTGAAAATAAGACTAAAGTTGAGAAAAAATCGCAAATAGCAGTATTTTTAGCTTATTTATTTGTCTAATAATCAGTTTCATAACGGAAGAACCGATATGTGTGCAACAGTTTGTTCTGCAGATTCCTGTTGTAATCTTTATCGTTCTCTCTGAAACGCCACTGGGGCGATATTTCAGCCAACGCCTCATTCAGCTGCCATTTATGGATAAATTCCCGGCCTTCCAGTTCATAGAGAGCCTTTTTCTGCTCTTCAGTGAACCAGCCCAAGCTGATTTTGGAGATCCTTTCCTGTGTTACTTCCATTGAGTCTATTTCCGCTGAAGTCATAATAACATCCTGTTTATCGGTCGTTAAAGTTACATGCTCGGACAGGGCCTTTTTGAATCCGGCAGCCGTAGAAAAGTCCTTTCCGAACAGATCATTCAACTTATCCGTGGATATTCCTGCCGATCGTATCCGCTCCATGGCATCGATGGTAATCACGTAACTTACCGGCCGGTAAGTCTTTTGTTGAAAGACGTTTTGCAGGAAAAAAAGACAAATGAAACTCATCAAAGCGGCGATAATCGGCGTGGCGATCCAACCGCAGGTAATTCCGCCTACGACTCGCCAGCGGATCCCTTTTCCGCCTTTGAGCAGCCCCATTCCAATAACGGCCCCGACAATGGCCTGTGAACTGGAAACGGGCACCAATGGAATTGACGGCAGTCCATGGCGGATTAGAAAAGACTCTAACCCTTGGGAAGAAAAGAGTAACAAAACAATGGAATGGGACAATACCGCGACAAAAGCTTTTACGGGAGCAAGTTCTATAATACCTTCACCGACCGTCATCATTACGCGTTTGGAATAGGTGAAGACACCAACGGCAATTGCAACCCCTCCTATAAAAAAGAGCTGTTGGGCAGAGGTCAGATTGAACATCCCGAATATAGAAATGTCCGAGAAAGGGGAAACCGGTACAAAGACTCCCATAACATTGGCAATGTTGTTTGCGCCCAGAGAATAGGAACCGAACATGCCGGCAAGGAGCAACCCGTAACGCGTCATACCGTCCAGTTTGAACATGTGAATATGGGAACGCTTGATGCAAAACACAATCAGCTTATACAGCACTACCGCGATGAAAGCCGATAAAAACGGACAGGCCACCCATGTCACGACAATCCTGGATAGAGAGTAGTAATCGGAAAAAGATACTGAAAGAACATGCCCTCCGA
>PVMS01126600.1_pt1 | contig 18423 bp, 18 predicted proteins | sample 1853461 | NCBI WGS metagenome assembly PVMS01 (sample SAMN08582032, study PRJNA380276) | Marine sediment metagenome, whole genome shotgun sequencing project. | isolation source: ocean sediment barecode stripped | collected 2017 | reverse complement strand
TGTTGATTTCTACTGGGACACAAACGCATCAGGTGCTGACGGCACACCAATATCAGGCTGCCAGGACCAGGGTGAAGGAAGTTCACCCTGCGCATGGGACACTACAGGACTGAATGGAGATTACTGGGTATACGGCATCGCCTCTGACCCGGAAAATGGTGCCCAGCCTGCTGTTTATTCAAGCGGTCCTCTCACGGTCATTGGAAATACTCCTCCCTCCCTCTCCATTACCCAGCCGGACGGAGTGGATGACAGTGTGACGGGTGGCGATCCTTATGATATTGTGTATACCTTGACTGATGGAGATTCAGTTGCTACTGTTGATTTCTACTGGGATACAGACGCTGTCGGTGCGAATGGTACGCTTATTACAGAATGTGAGACTCAAGGTGAAGGAGGTTCACCCTGTACATGGGATACAACCGGCGAAGGTGGAGATTTATACGTATACGGCATTGCCTCCGACCCTGAAAATGGTCCTCAAACCGCTGTTTATTCATCTGGCACACTTTCGATTGCCATTCCCAACACCCCGCCAACCGTCCCGACAAGCCTTGACCAGCTTGACAAATTTTCAAGTCAGATAACACAGGGCGGGACAACCACAGGGAAATCCGTGCAGATAGTGGGGACATCAACTGACTCGGAAACCAATTACCAGCTTGAGGTCGAGATAGCGGTCTCCACAGGCAGTTATATCGGGGCGGCGAACTGTGCGAGCTCAAGTACGACAAGCGGTAATCCGGCCACAGCAACCTGTGATTACCTTTCAAGTGGAGTGGACTATAAGTGGAGAGCCAGGGCATATGACGGAGAAGACAGGAGTAGCTGGGCAGAATTCCCTCCTGATAACCCGGATTTTACTGTATCAAATACAGCTCCGCAAAACCCTTCCGACCATGACCAGTATTTTATTGACGAAACGACAATATCGCCGGCTTCATTCACAACCGAGACCGCAGTAAAGATAAAGGCAACGGTCAGTGATGCCACTGCTGACCAGGACGATGTAAAGCTTGAGGTCGAGCTCGTGGATTACAACAGCGGAAGCCCTGTCTTCACCGGAACACCGAACTGCTCAAGTGATTTTGTAACCCACGGCAGTGTGGCAACAGTAACGTGCAAGAACCTTGTTGACGGTGGTCAGTATTCATGGCGTGCAAGGACGAATGACGGGATTGCACCGAGCGCCTCCTGGCAGAACTTCGGGGGAGCGGCAGATATGGATTTTGAGGTTATTACCGGGGAGAGCACCACCACGCTCATGCATAACAGCACCACCCTGGGTCAGAAAGACTACGGAAGCGGACCTATAGACTGGGGAATTGCAGGCGCCAAATTCGGAGAGATTACCTGCGAAACCTGCCATATATCTGACGTGAACACCCCTACAACCAATATTAAAAGAGTAAGGACAACTATTACTTCGCCTAACGAAACAGACCAGTGGGGAAATTCTTCAACAACTACAAACACTATCTTATTCACCAATGCGAATGAAGGAACTTCTGATTTTGCTGATTCTGCATCACCCAGTAGCCGCGTGTGCAATGTCTGCCATAGTACAGCCAATGGACTTCACCCTCACTGGAATTGGGATGGTACCTCGGACGGCGGCGGCCATAATTTCCAGAAAGACTGCACGGCATGCCATAAGCATGTTGAAGGTTTTCTAGGCTCCGGGGATTGCCTGGAATGCCACTTTACAGGTAATACTGTCGGAGCACCTGATGTACAGACTGAGTTTGAGAGGAACTCCCATCATGTCATGAAGACGTGGGCTGTGATGGAGGCCGAAGGCAGCGGAGTCGTCTGTATAACCTGCCATGCCGAGGGAAAACTCAATACTGATGGGACTGCCGGACTAAATTCGAGTTATCATAACAATGCCCCGAAAGGTAAAATAATCGACCTTTATGACGGTAACAACCGTAGTACCATATATTCCTTTAACAAAGATGACCTTATCCTCAAAAATGCAGCTGGAGACACAGCAAACGACACATTTGATACCTTCTGCATGAGCTGTCACAGGGTCGGCGGAGCTACCGCTATCGGGGGCGGGAACTGGCCCGGTGCTTATTCAGCAGTAAACCCGTTTGGCGAGGTCACAAACATCCGCACAAATGACTACGACACCACTCAGAAGAACTTCACTGCAGACGGCGGCGGCCTTGCGGTTTATGATGATTTTTTACATAACTCTGAAGCTGACGGCTCTCTTGATAATGATGGCTTAAGGGAAAACCACCACGCAGTAACAGGTGCACGTTATACTGGTGCCACACACTACCTTGCAAACGCAGCCCTCCTTGATACCGCACTGACTCTCTATGACGGCCAGACACTTAATGATACCAGCACCCTGCACTGCAATGACTGCCACTCCACAGCTTACAGCAACCACGGAGGAAATAACGAGTATCTGCTCCAGACTGCAGCGAGTGAAAACCCGGGTAGCGAGCACGCAGGCCCTGCGGATTATGTATGCCAGAAGTGCCACATAGATGCAACGAATAATGCTTATATAGATTGCGATAACCCCCATACAGGCGCTGGCAATGAATGTACTTATCATTCGAGTGACCAAGTTGGCGCTGCCAGAATCACAAGCACCGATGGTCATATGACTGGCATACTTTGCGGGAACTGCCATGATGGTACTGTGGGGTGGGGCGGAATTCACGGTTTTTCAGACGCAACCTTTACCGCAGGGCAAGGTGGTGCAGGAGAGGGCACGTATTACAAGCGCCGCTTCATGCCGGGCAGTTCGTTGATGTACTATGACATAGACCAGAACGACGGAAACCCGACTACACCCAGTGATGCAGGCTGGTCAGGCACTGCAAGCCAGAAATGCTACACAATAGGTTCTGCTTCAGATAGTCCTTACTCCAACTGCAACCAGCACAGTATGGGTTCTAGCTTTAACGACCGTAACGTAGACAGACCGGTTGACTACTAAGCCCCAAGTAGCATGCAGGGTGACAATTGACTCACTCACAAATAATGTCTGCTTTTTCTCCATTCTCGTCCCGATAAGTCGGGGTTAATCGGTAATCCATGTTTAATATAAATGGTTCCCTGCCTGCGCGGGGACGGCGTCTGGATTCCCCGATCTCAGTACGAGTCTGCTCCGACAGGTTTGTGCTCAACTTGATTGGGTATCAGGGAATGACAGATAGAGTAATTGAGTTTATAAACAGATACTAATCAAAACCACAAGTTGCCGCTTATCGGGGATTCGTGGTATCCTTCTCAATGATGAAATTTCTCTCCTCCTCTCTCTTTACATTAATCCTTTTTCTGACCATGGCCGGATACCTAACTCAGGGCAAGCTCCTGGGCTGGAGCTTGAGACCTGAGGTTATGGTAGGCCTTGCATCTGTCCTGATACTGCAGAGCGGATGTGCGATAATCTATCGGCTGTTGATGCTCTCCGGAAGGGCTTCTGAGCTGCCGGCCCTTAAAGCAGAGAAGAGTAAATTATTCAGGGGAGCCCTTGAAGAAGTCTCTGATCTACTTAAAGACAGAGGTTTGCTCCGGACAGCTCAAAGGAAAGACGGTGCTATATTCTTTACAAAGGGATTAAAGAACTCTCAGGTCCTTGAGATAATAGCGTACTGTGGTCTTGTCTTTGCGCTCCTTTCGGGCACCATGAATTACGGCTTTGGAATAAGCGGTCATGTAGATATCTCAACCGGAAACAGGTTCATAGACCTGGGCACGGTATCTCTTAACAGGGCTTTTCTTGTCAGGCAGTCAGAGCCGCGTTTAAAGGTGAGGGCCTCAGAGCTTCAATACGCAACTCCATCGGAGCCCTCCACAGTTGTGCTTGAGGTAGCGGACAAAGATAGTGCTAATATGACTTCTTACCGGCTTGAGACCGGTGATAGCGTAAGCATGGGCAGGTTTAAGATGCAGTACACTGGTGATACTTATATAGCTTTTATTTTAGTTATGAAAAAAAAGCATGATTACAGGCCAGTCCCCATTAAACTTGGTTTAAAGTCCGGTCATACAGGGAAGACATATACCGGAATGCTCGTTCTGAGAGAGCCCGGTGCAAAGGGTGAGGGAGAGTTTGACCCGGCTTCAAAGACTTTCAGGGTAAAGGTCTACAAGAACGAAGAACTTGAGTTTGACGGGGAATTCCCATACGGAGAAAGCGCACAAGAGGGTGGGTTCGTTGTCAGGGTCAATGCCCTTATGCATTACGGAAGATTTGAAATCTACCGTTATGGATACCGAAACCAGGTGATAGGGGGTATGGGTACTTTTATTATCTTTCTTCTTGCACGAATGATTTTCAGACCATTTAGGGTATGGGTGTGGTCAGAAGGGGGCAGGATTCTCTTTTACACGCGCAACAGGGCAATAAAAAAATTGCTTCTAAAAGGTAAAATGCACTGAACACGAGAAGTCTTTACATTCAATGTAAAAACTTTTCGTATCCATTTCCAAATAACCCATTGTTTGTTTCCGGTCTTTTAGTGAACTGACGGGGTTAAAAGTTCAAAACTGTTTGAGTCCCGACTTATCGGGAGGAGTTTTTTGAACTTATCCGGCAGGAGTGAAGAAGACCGAATTGAAATAAACTTGGGCGGCCTTTGTTGGTTACTTATTTGGCCGCGCAAATAAGTAACAGAAGTGAATAAGTTAAGACTAGTGTTTACAGTTCTTGTAAATATAAATCTTGACTTCTACAAGTAAAACCTTATATCTCCCCCTTATCCCATCTGACAAGAACCGACTGTATTTTTTCTTTGAGCTCATCCGGAAGGTTTTCATCATTGTATGCGGCGCCTGATTCATTGCGGTAGATGACATCTGATACCTTCTTGTTATTATTCATTTTTACCTCTAACTGAATCATCTCCTTTCCGCTCGGCCAGTAATACGTGCCGCTTCCAGTGCCTTTATGAGGGTTCAGGACCTTTGTGTCAAAAAAACCACCGGCTATAGTAGAGCCGTCTTTGTACCAGTATGTCCATTCTCCGTAGTAGTGGTTATCTTTATAATGATACTCTCTTTTTTTCTGGCCTGTCTCATAGTACTCAAAACTCTTTAGTTTTATCCTGTTGGGTTTTTTGCCACTGAAGATGGCTGTTTCTCTCTTTTCTCCGCCGGGATAGGTAGATATAACCTCTTCACTGTCTTTCCTTGCACACCCGGAGAAAACAGTAAGAATCAAGAGCAGTATGATTGGGATATTTATTTTTTTCATGATTTATCTAAATTACCTTATATTACAAAGCAAGGTCAAATGGAGAATCATATCCTTGATGAGGGGAACCTGATTATCCCTGCCGCCTAAGGGAGTTAAAGTCGATGCTTTTTTTCACGAAATAAAACTATCATTAAACCAAAAAGATATTCGTTCCGCACTCACCTTGTTTAAACAGGTTCTGATAGATTAATATTTAAATATGCGTTTTTTTATTTTATTTGCCTTTGGCCTTTCAGGAGCCGCTGCCCTGATCTACGAGGTCACCTGGACAAGGGCGCTGTCTCTTATTTTCGGCTCCACTACATATGCGCTCTCCACTATGCTTTCCACATTCATGGCCGGTCTTGCTTTAGGCGGCTATCTGGGGGGCTTACTTGCGGACAGACGAAAGAACCTGCTGATGTTATTCGGCCTCATGGAGCTCGGTATAGGCATCTTCGGCCTTGTTACAATCCCTCTGATTAATTACCTGTCTACAAAGTATTGAATATTTACAATGCCTTCTTCGAATCGCCTTCCATGTACTTTGCCGTCCAGTTTCTCCTCTGTGCCGGGATAATGCTTATACCCACAACCCTCATGGGCGCCACTTTTCCTGTTGTCAGCAGGAGAATAACCGACGTAATAGACGAAATGGGCAGAGGGGTTGGAAAGGCTTATTCTGTTAATACCTTCGGCGCTATTCTGGGTTCTTTTTCAGCCGGCTTTATATTAATTCCATTGGTAGGCGTAAAAATGGCTACTATTATCGCAGCTTCATTAAACGTTATTGCTGCCCTGACCGTGATATTCCTTTCGAAGGAAAGGATTAAAGGCGCCATAGCTGCTCTCTTATTAATTGCTTTCAGTGTCCCTTTAGCTGTCGCCTTCACTTCCCAGGAAGACAAATGGACTGTGAATTACTACAACGCCCTCAGGTTCATGGATCATGATAAGTTTATTTCCAGCCTTGAAGGCGGTGAGATACTCTTTGATGAGGATTATCTTGAAGGACGGGTTAAGCTCTGGAGGGATCGGATGGGGTATTTGGTCCTTCAGGCAGGCGGCAAATATGAGGGCTCAATAGGAGATATTGCCAATCACTATTTGCTCTCATATATCCCTCTTGCCTCACATGAGAAACCCGGCTCCTTTCTATTAATAGGGCTTGGAACAGGCTCTACACTATCTGCTGCTAAAGAATACGTTGCAGACGTTTCACTTGTTGAGTTAAACAAAGGTATTGTTGAAGCCCTACGCAAGTTTGGCCCAAAGGGCCTTCTTGACAGAGTAGACGTAAAAATAAATGATGCGAGAAACCATCTTCTGCTTACAAAGAACAGATTTGACATTATCACGTCAGGTCCTTCGTATCCAACCGAATCGTCATCAGGCAACCTGTTTACCCGGGAGTTTTATGAAATAGCAGCTTCGCACCTGAAGTCCGGCGGAATTTTCTGCCAGTCAGTGCCATACTACCAGCTTTCCAATGATGACGTGACCATGCTTATCAAGACCTTTGGCTCCGTCTTTGAACACGTATACCTGTGGAAGGTTACAGCGCAAACTCTTGACCGCATACTTATTGGCTCAAATGAGCCTTTCAGTTTCAGTAAGGAAGAGATTATTGAAAGAATACAGAAGCTTAACAGATTTGATATTCCCCTGCCTTTTGAAATTTCCAGGAGCCCTGAACAGATTAAAGAGATTATAAGGACACGGGATGACATTCCCTTAAACACAGACGATAAACCTTACATTGAATTTCATGCCGCGAGGAACTTGCTCACAGGAGTCAGGGAATAGATCATTCCTTTTGGCTGCTATAAGTTTCTTTTTATTTGTTACCTGAGACGAATATTGTTGCTTAATCATTGAAAGGGAAGGGAAGTATTTGATGAGCTTTTTTGATATAATAATACATATCTTTCATTGAAGTGAGATCTTATGCTACGGACAAAAACAATAATTCTCATATCATTTCTCATGGTTATCTTCACAGTATTCGGATGTAAAACAGCGCCACCTGCTATTCAACCCTCCCATCCTGAAACCGCACCTGCGACAGCACCTTCCCTTTCTCCTGAAGAAGAGGCAAAAGAAGAACTCGATCGGAGGGCTGAAGAAGAGAGAAATGCAGCATTTATTAAAAGTGCAGATGATGGTAATGTTGCTGATTTTGAATTATTTTTGGATGCAGGAATGAATCCTGATGTAAAGGCCCAACACGGCGGCTATACTGCCCTGATAAACTCGGCTTGGAATGGTCACACCGGAATCGTAAAGACCTTGCTGGAAAACGGGGCTGATGTGAATATGGGCAGTGATTCAGGCTGGACAGCCTTAATGGGTGCTGCGTTAAATTGCTATACCAGGACCACGAAGGTTCTGCTGGATGGAGGTGCTGATATAAATGCGGTGGACTCTTGGGGCAAAACAAGCTTAATGGGTGCAGTGCAGAACAGTTGCACAGACACCGTGAGAACCCTGCTGGAGAATGGGGCTGATGTAAATGCAGAGGACAAGAGGGGAAAGACAGCCTTGATGCGTACGAGAAATAAAGAAATTATAAAAATACTCAGACAGGCTGGGGCTGTGGAATAACAGATTCGTATTGCTTGCATCTGATGATTGGCAGAGATAAAAAAGATGGCTCCTTTAGAGACAATATTTATCTGGATAGCAATAGGGTTATACGCAATTATTTCTGCTTTATATATCTATTCCTTTGTTTTTAAAAATGAAAAAATTCTTCAGAGAGTAGGTTCTTTTCTTGTCATTCCTTTTCTGTTTCATACTGCATCAATTTTTGCAAGGTTTTACGCAGTTGGCAACCTGCCTGTGGCCGGTGATTATGAAACTGCTCTTGGTTTGTCCTGGGTTATCGTACTATTTACCGCTTATATATCTATAAGACATAAAGCCCTGAGGCCTATAGGTGTTGCGACTCTGCCTTTTGCCTTGCTGATGCTGGGTTTCGGGGTTATGAGAGCCCCTGTGCTTACCCCTATGTCAGCGTCTCTGAGATCCTTCTGGCTATATGTGCATGTCCTTTTTGCACAGATTGCTTTTGCTTCATATACTATTGCATTCGGTATCGCTATAATATATCTGCTCAAGGAGAAAAACCCTGACAAGGAGTTTTATAATAAATTCCCTGACCTTCCCAGGCTTGACGAATTCATGTTCAAATTCGTCATATTTGGCTTTATAACAGATGCTGTTATGCTGGCCTCAGGAGCTATATGGGCAAAAGTCCTCTGGGGAAACTACTGGGGATGGGACCCTGTTGAAACATTGTCTCTTGTTACATGGCTCGTCTACGGACTTACAATTCATCTCAGAGTGACAATGGGATGGAAGGGCAGGAAGATGGCATGGCTTGTCATAGCAGCGCTGTCTGGTATGGTCATTACTTTCTTCGGCATAAACCTGTTTGTTGACACAAGCCTTCATATATTTGAGGTATAGCAGGAGATATGAAAGCAATAAATATTGAATGCTGCATAATAAATGTCCGCTGTTTCGTCATTCTCGCGGAAGCGGGAATCCAGATGTCTTCCCCGCTCAGGTTACATTAAACTGGATGCCCGATTAAAACCTCGGGCATGACAAAAAATTATGAAAAACTATTAAGTTTATATTCTTTGCAGCAAACGCAATGGTAATTTATATACAGGAGTAACATCAGACCTCCTTAAGCGTGTTTACGAACATAAAAACAACCTGGTTAAAGGATTTACCCGGAAATACAACATTTATCGCCTCGTTTGGAATGAAATACATAATTCTGCACAAGCCGCTATCCTTAGGGAAAAACAGATAAAGAAGTGGATGAGAGCGTGGAAATTACAACTTATTGAAAAACATAACCCTTAATGGAAGGATCTATACGAAGAGGCTACAACCGGATTGTCCGATCAAGCATGCCCTCGAAGGTCTTAATCGGGGGTCGGACAATGACAATGGGTTTAGTTCCGTCACACAACTTTGGGACAAGCTCAATAATTTATAATAAATGATATCCAACACAGTCATTAAAAAATTAAAATCCCTCCGGTCCACTATTTATATCCTTATATGCCTGGCTTGTATCTTTATTTTGGGCGTGATAATTCCGCAGAAAGACCTGCTCGGTCCGCAGATATATTCAGTATGGAAAGCAGAGAAACCAGGGCTTGTATCTTCCTTGGAATTTATTGGTTTTACAGACATACACACTTCCCCTATATCCATTGCCCTCTGGTGTCTCTTTTTTTTGAACCTTATTTTTGTAATGTCAAACAGGGTTCCTTCTCTATGGAAGAAGACCTTAAAAAAGGATATTACGCACACTGTTAGTGCCATAAAAAAAAGCAGGCATTACGAGGCGATAGAGGGGAGAAGTGTAGAGGATGTGCGTGTGGCTGTCAAAAAGATGGGCTACAGGTTTTTTTCAAATAAGAGTTCATTCTGGGCTGTTAAGAACAGGTTTTCACCCCTTGCAACAATCCTCTTCCATTTAAGTTTTATTCTGTTGCTCACAGGTATCCTAACGAGTTTTTATACAAGATTCAGAGCCGAGACAAATGTGGGTGCTGGAGAAACATTCACAGGACAATACCGCTGGGTTCAACCTCCAAAGATCGGCAGCGTACCAAAGACGACATTTACAGTTGAAGAAATCAAACCCACTTATTACAAGAAAAGTCTACCGATTGACTTAAAAGTGAAACTTCGGACAATGAGCGGGAAAAGGGTAATCGGTATCAATAAACCCTATAAAGAAGGCGCCCTTTCATTTGTAATTATAGATATTGATATTATGCCTTTTTTTATCATCAAAGACGAAAAAGACAGAGAGGTGGAAGGAGCCAATGTAAAGTTACAGGTGTTAGGAGGTAAAATAGATAGTTTCAGAATGCTTGGTTATGAATTTGAGGCAGCCTTTTTCACTGATTATACTGGTGAGACACCGAACAACCCGAAAGAGACAGCAAACTTGCCTCAGGTATTAAAACAGACCCCTATGACCAGAGAAGAGACGCAGCAGCCCAAAGAGGTGATTAACCCTGCCTTTGATATAAGCGTCTTCAAGGATGATCTCTTCATTACTCATAAAATTATAAAGAAAGGCGAATATATAGAGTTTAATAACCATCGTCTCTTTTTTGAAGACCTGAACTACTGGGTTAAATTTTATGTTGGCAAAGAGCACGGCCTTGGCATTCTCTATGCCGGCTTTACACTCATGGTTTTGGCTTTAATCATAAGGTTTTTATTTTACAGACGGGATATAAAAGGTGTAATCGAGCAGAACAGACTATATATAAGTGGCAGGGGAGAGTTCTACCCCGCACTCTTTGAGGATGAATTTAAAACAATTACAAATAAGTTAAAATCTTAGTAATTAAGATTAATAATTATATTTTCCCGGGATATTCTCTATGTTAATAAGGTTCATGAAACGCTCTTTATTAAATCAGAAAAAGACAATGGCTTTGATGATTGCTTCTGTTGCCGTAGGCACTACCCTGGCAGCCTCCCTCATAACGATTTCCCTTGAAATAAGCGGAAAGGTCTCTAAAGAAGAGTTACGGGCCTTCGGGGCAAACATCATCGTCTTTCCTCTAAAGGGGTATTACCCTGAATATGACGCGGTTGAGATAATCGTAGAGAACAGCAGGCATAAGTTTTTGTTCTATAAGTGTTTATCCGCGTTTATCTGTGGCCAAATGCTTTTTATAGGATAAAAAATCAAGAATGAAAAATGATAGATGACGGGGGCTTGACAGTAAAATTTAATCCCTGTTACTATAGTTCAACAGTAAAACTGTTCAACTGGAGGAAATTATGTCATTGGTGAAAGTAAAAAACAAATACCAGATAGTTATTCCTGAAGATGTCAGAGGGAAACTCAAGGTTAAGGTCGGCGATATGCTTGAGGTTATGGAGAAAAATGGCAGGTTGATAATTAAACCTGTCATTGTTGTGGATAAATCACAGGAGTATTTTTGGACATCTGAATGGCAGGAAGGGGAAAAGGAGGCTGAAGAGGATATCCGGTGCGACAGGCTGTCAGGTCCTTTTGAGACAGCAGATAAACTTATAAGACATCTTAAAAAGAGCAAATGAAGTTTCAGACCTCAAGGAGGTTTGATAAGGATTATGCCGATCTTCCTGATGAGGTCAAGAGTACTGTCAGCTCAAAACTAAGGTTATTTATCTCTAATTCACGGCATCCCTCGCTGAGGATCAGGAAGATGGAAGGAACTAAAAAGATATGGGAGATGAGGGTTACCTCAAATTATCGCATAACATTCCAGTCGGTGAGTGATGTTGTAATATTTCGTAGAGTCGGCACACACGATGTGTTAAGAAATCCTTAAGCTGAAAGGTTTGGTGCAATCATTAACAGCTCGACTATTTCATTAAACACTTTGGTTGTAGAAATTATGAGTGAAGTGGTCCCGGTTTCATTTTTGAAATTAACATCAGCGCCTTTTGATATAAGCAGTTTAGCCATTTCTTTATTATCGTTCATTACAGCGCTCATAAGAAGAGTGATTCTGTCTTCGTCCTTGATATTGATATCAGGAGGTCGAACCCCTGCCTGCCGGCCCGCTTCGCCGAGGCGAGCAGGCAGGCTTGAATCCTTTTCGCCTCAGCGAATCCGCCGAGGCGGAGAATCCTGGAAACCTTTTTCTCACTATTTCCAATGCTCTTAAACATTCTTAAAAAATCCTTTATAAACCAGAAGAAGGCGATGGCCCTGATGATCGTCTCGGTTGCCGTGGGAACTGCTCTCGCCGCCTCGCTCATCACCATCTCCCTTGATATCAAAGGTAAGGTATCAAAGGAGCTCAGGGCGTTCGGGGCAAACATAATCGTTGAGCCTAAGGTTGAGGGACTCGCGGATATATCAGGTCAGAAGAGGTTCTTAAGGCAGGAGGATATCATAAAGGTCAAGACGATCTTCTGGCGGCATAATATCCTCGGCGCGGCCCCTTTTCTGGATACTGACGCGGAACTATTTCATAACGGTAATAAAGAGAGTTTGAAGCTCATCGGCGCGTGGTACGAGAAGATGCTGCCTATGCCTGCCGAGAAGAATGATTTCAACGCCGGCATTAAGGCCGTTGCCCCGTGGTGGGCTATAGAAGGTGAATGGCCCGGTACTGATGAGGTCATGATCGGGTCATCACTCTCATCACGACTGGGGATCAGCTTGAATGACCGCATAAAGATTGATGGAAGAGATTTCAGTGTATCCGGGTTGCTTAATACAGGCGGTATTGAAGATAATCAGGCATTTATGGAGCTTGAATCACTGCAGGACCTTAAAGCGATGGACGGAAAGGTCTCAAGGGTGCTTGTAAGCGCCCTTACTACGCCCATGGATGATTTTGCTTATAAAGACCCTGCCGCTATGACTCCTAAGGAGTACGATAAGTGGTACTGCACGGGATATGTCACCTCAATTGCAAAGCAGGTTGAAGATGTCTTTACGGGTTCAGGCGCAAGGCCGATATGGCAGGTGGCTGAGACAGAGGGGAGGGTGCTTGACCGTATTGAGCTTCTTATATACCTGCTTACCGTTATTACGCTTATCGCTTCGGCATTAAGCGTATCCACGACGATGATAATGAGCCTTCTGAGAAGGACTGAAGAGATCGGGCTTATGAAGTCGATAGGTGCTGACAGCGGCAGGATAATCTCCATCTTTATATCAGAAGGTATGGTAATCGGCCTTGCCGGCGGTTTGATCGGCTACCTTATCTCGATCGCGGCCTCTGATTTTATAGGCCTGCGGGTCTTTGATACAGAACTGGTCCACAGGGGCGTACTCTTCCCTCTGGCGATAGGAAGCGCTGTGGTTATCGCGATACTCGGGAGCATACTGCCCATCAGAAGGGCCTTGAGCATAAAACCGGCTATTGTGCTTAAGGGGGCAGAGTGAAGAGACGGGGCTTTTACTTCTTCTTTATAAAGTCCATCTCTCAGAGGATGGGGCGTTTCTTGACCGCCTCGGTATCTGTGATGCTGGCGGTTGCCGTTATCACCGGTATCGCGGGACTGACCTATGGCATAAAAGAGAAACTCGGGGCTGAACTCAGGTCGTATGGGGCAAATATAATAGTCTCACCTCAAAAGGGGCGTTACCTTGAATATGATGCGGTTGAGATAATATCAGGTATTAATAAAGTCACTCATGCCGAAGGGCAGGTTTATGGCAGGGCATCTGTTGAAAAGGAATCTGTGGAGGTGGTAGGGTTTGACCTTGAAAAGCTTAAAGACCGCGGCTGGAGGCTTTATGGCAGATTGCCTGAAAGAGAAGGAGAGGTTCTGGCAGGGATAAACCTTAAAGATGCGTTAGGACTTTCTGAGGGTGATGGCGTTAGTCTTAACATGGAAGAAAGAGAGATGAACTATACTGTAAGCGGATTTATCGAGAGCGGCAGGCCAGAGGACAGTTCATTCCTTATGTCTCTTGAGGATGTGTGGAGGCTTCTCGGGACTGACAGGATGCTGAGTGCCGTACTTGTAAGGGGTGAGGCCGGAGAGACCGGGACTATAGCAGTTGAAATAATGAATACCATTCCTTCAGCCGATGTAAAGACCGTCCGACAGGTGGCTGTTGCAGAGGCGTCATTGCTTTATAAGATGCAGCTTCTGATGATACTGGTAAGCCTTGTTGTCCTGTTTGCGGCCTCTGTCAGTGTTGCCGGTACAGTAGGGGCCAACGTGATAGAGAGGAGAGATGAGATCGGTTTAATGAAGGCGCTTGGCGCTACTAAGAATAATATAAGGGCATTTTATATTACGGAGTCGACACTTATCGGGATAGTCGGCGGCATTGACGGCTTTATACTTGGTTATATCTTTGCTCAGGCTGTTTCATGGAAGGCGTTTGGATCTTTTATCAGTATCCCTTTTTATATAGTATTCTTATCTGTGCTTGCGGGACTTCTCATATCGCTCTTTGCAAGCCACTTCCCTGTTCGTGATGCGCTGCGATATAATCCTGCTGTAATATTGAGAGGAGAATGAAAAGGATAATAACCAATAACCAATAAAGCAAATAATCAAACAGAAAACGGCAAAAAACAATTATCATACAACAAAGATAGATGGCAACGAAAAAATATGATCTTGAGGATAGAACTCTGGAATTTGCTAAAATTGTTATCAGGTTATGCAAGATAATACCTCATAACAGGATTAATAATGAAATTATTTCTCAGCTCATTCGTTCCAGTGGCTCGGTAGGAGCCAATTACCGTGAGGCAAATGATCCGTTAAGCAAGAAAGATTTTATCTATCGCATTAGAATTAGCCGTAAAGAAGCCAAGGAATCTCATTATTGGCTTCAACTTTTAAAAGAGGCTAACGGCACAGTTGAAGGTGAAATCGAAAAGATAGCAATGGAAGCGGTTGATCTAAAGAAGATATTATCTTCAATTGCTGATAAAAACTCTTAGTTAGATGAGAGATTACTTTTGGAAATTGTGAATTGGGTATTGGTAATTATTACTAAACTGCTAATTGTTTGTTGGGATTAGATATGTCATTTATCCGGGTGAAAGATATTGTCAAAAAGTATAAGACCGCGCACGCCCTGCGAGGCGTCAGTATGGAGGTCCCGAAAGGGCAGTGGGTCAATATAATGGGGCCTTCGGGTTCAGGGAAGAGCACTCTTCTGAATATCATAGGCGGGCTTGATATCGCTACTTCAGGAGATGTTTTTATTGATTCCACCAATATTGAGACATTTACAGAAGATCAGCTGGCAGTCTTCAGGAGGGAGAAGATCGGTTTCATGTTCCAGCAGTCACACCTGATCCCTTATCTCAGCGCTGTTGAGAATATCATGCTCGCACAGTACTTCCACAGTATGGCTGATGAAAAAGAGGCTGAGGAAGCGCTGAACCGTGTTGGTCTTGGACACAGGCTGTCACACAGGCCTTCACAACTTTCAGGGGGCGAGCAGCAGCGCATATGTATAGCGAGGGCTTTGATAAACAGCCCGGACCTTCTGCTTGCCGATGAGCCCACAGGCAATCTCGACAGGGAGAATACAAAGATGATCCTTGAGCTGCTTAAGGAACTTCATTCGGAAGATCATTTCACTATAGTTCTTGTCACTCATGACCCTTATGTATCAAAGTATGGTGACAGGAAGCTGATGATGGAAGACGGCCATGTGGTGGGGGATGAAGAGATTTAATATTTGTCATTGTTCATTTTATTCCCTCTCCCCGTTGGGGAGAGGGTGAGGGTGAGGGGTGATGAAGCGTCAAAACATTAATATATGCAGAAGACTCAGGAAGAGCCAGACAGATGCTGAAAAGAAACTATGGACAGTATTAAGAAACCGACAATTAAATAGTATTAAATTCAGGAGACAATATTCTATCGGCAACTATATATTAGATTTCTATTCTCCAGAGTATAAACTTGCTGTAGAAGCTGATGGTGGACAGCACTATAGTGAAGGAGGTTTACAAAAAGATAAAAATAGAGAAAAAGTATTAAAAGAGCTTGGAGTTTAAGTAATAAGATTCAGCAATATCGAGATTCTTACTAATATTGAGGGAGTATATGAAGTGATTGATAGAACGATAGGGGAAAGACCCCCTCACCTCTCTCCTCTCCCCTCAGGGAGAGGAAGTAAAAATGAGAAATGGAAAATGGCAGATGAAAAATGGAAAATGGATTGATCTTCGAAGCCCAGCTTATAGGCCTGAAAGAATGCATCAAACTCTGCATCGTCTGGCTTGTCTTCTATTCATACCTTCTTTCGACTGAGAGGAGGCCTTTGATAAACCCCTTCTATGCCGGGCTTGCTACCGTTCTTCTGCTCTCTCTTTTTAGTTCCTTTATTCCTGATGGGATTCTTGTAACAAAGTATATAAGTAATACTATCTCTATGTCGCTTGCAATATTTCTTATTTTAAGCGGAGCGGTCCTGTATCACTCTTCAGGAGTTAATCTCTTCGGGAAAGGGGAATTTTTCGGGAGAAGGGCTATTTCAACAGCGCTCGTCTTTGTTCTGACCCTTCTCTTCTTCCTGCCTGATACGCTCGGGTCTCTTGTCTATTTCAGGGAGCTCGCGTTCCTCAGCGAATCAGTACGTATGACATATATTTCTGCTGCTGTAGGATTCTTTATCTTTTTTGCGGTATTTATTACTTTCCTGAAGCTTTATAAGCCCTACAGGATAGGAAGTTTTTTTGATCTGCCGCAGCTCCTGCTCTTTCTCGCGGTCGTTAAACTCCTTGGGAGCGGCATAAAGGGCCTTCTGGAGATATCACTTATCCCTTCTGTTCAGAGGGGGTTTATGAAATTCATTCATGACCTTGTACATCAGACCTTTGTGATGCTTATGGTTCCTGACCATCCCTTGCTGAAGACTACGACATGGGATTTTATAGCGATATTCTTCGGCCCCAACCTTGCCTCAATAGCCTCACTTTTTATACTTCTAACACTCCCGGCGCTCTTTATTTATCACAGCCTTTTTAAGCCCCTGCCGGAACCCGGGGGAGAGACAAACGTTTCACGGCGCAGGATAAAGTCCATCATACTTTCAGACAGGAGGAAGAAGGCCCTGCCGGTCATTTTTTTTGTAATCTTTATTCTGATAGCGTGGTTTTCATATGGAGGAGAGTCTGTATCTGGGATATATGAGCCTGAGCCGAGGCCTGTGGTGGTTGACCGGGGAGTGGTTGTTATACCGCTGAAGGACCCCTCGATGGACCTTATGGACGGGAGACTGCATAAGTTTTCATTAATTCAAGAGGGTGAAGAGCTAAGGTTAATTGTGATAAAGAAGGCTGACAATTCGCTCTCCGTCTGTCTTGACGCGTGTGAGATATGTCCGCCTGTGGGATACGGGCAGAGGGATGAGCATGTTGTCTGTATATACTGCAATACCCCGATAGCCATAGATACATTGGGCCAGCCGGGAGGATGTAACCCGATACCGCTTGAAGCTGATATAGACGAACGCTTTATAACGATAGAGGTGAAAGAGATACTTAAGAAGTGGGAGTATGTGAAAGTTGGAAAGAAAGACCCCCTCACCTCTGTCCTCTCCCCTCAGGGAGAGAAGTTAAAAAATGAAAAATAGCAGATGACAAATGGTAAATGATAAATGAATAACATCATGTATAAAATTATAAAGCTCCCCTTTGAGGTGCTTTCCTCCAAGTCCTGCCTGCTATGGCTGATAGGCGGCTGGATCATGTATTACGTATCAACCGCCATATGGATGGATGAGGCCTTTGGCTTCTTTGTCTACGGAGTTAAAAATAACCCTTTAATACAGATACCCTTTCTTCTTTTCCTGGCAAGCGGATATCTTAATTTCCTAAGAGTCTTTAAGGATAAATTCAGAGGGAAGAAACTCGGTTTTTTTGCATGGCTGATGCTTTCGACCGGGGTGCTGCTCTACCTTACCGGCTTCTTTCTGAGCATAAATGTAAGACAGTACGACAACAGGATTGTAGGTGTGGGGCATTCTTTAAAGCTTCCATGGGAGAAGGACACCTACTCATTCAGTGCTGTCGACCCCGGGCTCAAGAATAGTTTTAAAAAATCCGATTCAGACGGCATTCTCGCTTATGAGCCCGGAATAACAATGACTGACAGTTTTTCTAATTCTTACAGGATCGGGGCTTACCCGCCGGTCAGGATTAACGGCACTTACTTCCATATCTTAAATTACGGCCTTGCACCGGGTGTCAGGTTCTATGACAAAGGAATTCTTATAGATGAGGGCTACATGCCCTTAAGGATACTCCCTCCCGGGATAAATGATTCTTTTAATATCCGGACTTTTCATTTTAGGTTTCTGGTCTTTCTTGCTCCAGAGTATACAGAGCATGGCGGGCATCACCCTGAGCCGGTATTTAATCTAAAGAACCCTGTGATTAACACGAGGGTATTCAGTGGAGAGAGGATGATTGCAGAGGGTGATTCCAGGGAGGGGTTGAGTTTTAACGGTTATTACCTGAGATATTTTGAACCGACTTACTGGATACAGCTTGAGTCAGCCAAAGACCCGGGGATGCCGGTTATGAGGTTTGGGATATTTATCATTGTATTCGGGGTGCCTCTGTATATCCTCAGGCTGATCTGGTCACTTATTAAAAAATAGGGACACATCCCTATTTTTTGAGCGCTTTTTTCCGAGCATACTGTTTTAAGGCCCGCCCCTGGGGATACTCTGT
>PVMS01075788.1_pt1 | contig 18426 bp, 16 predicted proteins | sample 1853461 | NCBI WGS metagenome assembly PVMS01 (sample SAMN08582032, study PRJNA380276) | Marine sediment metagenome, whole genome shotgun sequencing project. | isolation source: ocean sediment barecode stripped | collected 2017 | reverse complement strand
TGTGGTGGGTGATGTAATTGGTAAATACCATCCACATGGCGAATCTGCAGTGTATGACACTATTGTGCGTATGGCGCAGCCATTTTCTATGCGCTATATGTTGGTGGATGGGCAAGGAAACTTCGGCTCGGTAGACGGAGATGCTCCAGCAGCGATGCGTTACACCGAAGTGCGCATGTCAAAAATTGCGCATGAGATTCTTGCAGATCTTGAAAAAGAAACGGTCGATTTTGTTTCTAATTACGATAACTCTGAATCTGAACCTACAGTATTCCCTACACGTATACCGAATCTATTAATTAATGGCTCTTCTGGCATTGCGGTGGGTATGGCCACCAATATCCCGCCGCATAATTTAACCGAAGTCATTAACGCAAGCATAGTCTTGATTAACAACCCCGAAGCAGACATTCAAGAGCTGATGCAACATATACCGGGCCCTGATTTTCCTACTGCAGCAATCATCAATGGTCGAGGTGGAATTATTGAAGCTTATCGAACCGGTCGTGGGCGTGTGCATATGCGCGCGCGAACGCATATCGAGCAAGATGAGAAAAGTGGGCGTGAACGTATTGTGGTAACGGAATTGCCCTATCAGGTTAATAAGGCCAATTTGATCATCAAGATTGCAGACTTAGTAAAAGAAAAGCGGCTGGAAGGCATTGCGGGCGACGGCTTGCGTGATGAATCAGATAAAGATGGCATGCGTATTGTTGTTGAGTTGCGGCGGGGCGAAGTAAGTGAGGTTATTTTAAATAATCTTTATAAGTACACTGCAATGCAGAGTGTGTTTGGCATGAATATGGTGGCCTTAGTAAATGGTCAGCCACGACTGCTAAATTTAAAACAGATTCTACAGGCCTTTATTCGGCACCGTCGTGATGTGGTAACACGGCGTACCTTATTCGAATTACGCAAAGCGCGTGAGCGCGCACATATTTTGGAAGGTCAAGCGGTTGCGTTAAAGAATATTGATGAAATTATTGCGTTAATTAAAAAATCTGAGAGCCCTGCAGTTGCAAAAGAGAAATTAATTGCAAAATCCTGGAAGCCAGGGGTGGTAACCGAGATGTTAAGTCGTGCGGGTGCGGATGCTTCGCGCCCCGAAGATTTAGATGCTGGATATGGAATGCATGCTGGTGAATATAGTCTTTCACCCGTGCAAGCACAGGCGATTCTGGATTTGCGCCTGCACCGTCTTACTGGTTTAGAGCAAGACAAAATTGTCAATGATTACGGTGAGTTGCTCGAAAAAATAATCGACTTGCTGGATATTTTGCAAGATCCAGAGCGACTCCTAGGAGCTATTCGTGGAGAGCTAGAATTTATACGTGAGCAGTATGGGGACGAGCGGCGCACTGAAATTTCAGAAGCCCAAATAGATCTCACCATGGAAGATCTAATTCCAGAAGAGGATGTGGTCGTCACCTTGTCGCATGCGGGTTATGCAAAATCACAGCCATTGGATACTTACCGTGCGCAGCGTCGTGGAGGTCGAGGAAAAGCAGCGACTTCAGTAAAGGCGGAAGATTTTGTCGATCAATTATTTGTAGCAAACACGCATGACACCATTCTGTGTTTTTCTAGTCTTGGCAAGGTCTACTGGCTCAAGGTCTATGTGCTACCCCAGGCGGGCCGCACGGCACGGGGCAAGCCTATTATCAACCTGTTGCCACTGCAAGAAGGCGAGCGCATTAATGCAGTTCTGCCGGTAAAAGAATATCGAGAAGATGCTTATATTGTGATGGTTGCAAGTAGTGGTACGGTTAAGAAAACTCGCCTCACTGAATTTTCCCGGCCACGTGCAAGCGGCATCATTGCCGTGGATCTGCGTGATGATGATTATCTGATTGATGTTGCGGTAACTGATCATGGCACCGACACTGATATATTAATGGTCAGCGATGCGGGTAAAGCGATACGCTTTAATCAGGATGATGTGCGTGCGATGGGCCGGAATGCAACTGGCGTGCGTGGAATCAAACTTGCAGCTAGTCAAAAAGTGATTGCTTTAATCACTGTTACTGCTGGAATGAATGCAACCGATATATTAGTAGCAACTGAAAATGGCTACGGTAAGCGCACAAAGATTGAAGACTATCCAGTACAAAATCGTGGTGGCCAAGGCGTGATTGCAATTCAAACCGCCGGGCGTAATGGTAGTGTGGTGGGTGCAGTAGCGGTAACAGAAGATGATGAGATCATGCTGATTACTGACAGTGGCACTCTAGTTCGAACGCCTGTAAAAGATGTATCGCAAATGGGTCGTAACACACAAGGTGTAAGGCTAATACGCCTGTCTGAGGATGAGCGACTGGTTGAAGTGGAAAGGATTGAAAATCTTGGAAACTCCTCTGAGGACGAAGGCAAAGACGAAGGCAAATAGCTTTTCACGCTATTATCTAATTCCCCTGCTTAGTTTTTTATTGTCCAGATTGGTCTGCGCATAATAGTTATCTAAATAGTTTTTAATTTCATGCAAGAAGTATTTAACTTTAGCGCGGGCCCAGCTACCTTACCGAAACCAATATTAGAAAATATTCAACAAGAATTTCTTAATTATAATAATACTGGCCTTTCAGTTGTTGAGCTTAGCCATCGCAGTAAAGAATTTTTTGCTATCCGAAATAGTGCAGAATCTCTGTTGCGAGAATTAATAGGGATTTCAGATGACTATGCCGTGTTGTTTATGCACGGAGGTGCAAGCAGTCAATTCTCTATGTTGCCGCTAAATTTTCTTAGCAAAGGACACAGCGCTGATTATGTGTGTACCGGGTATTGGTCCACTAAGGCATATGCTGAAGCAAAAAAATTCGCGGATATAAATGCAATCAATGCATTAGAAAATGGTGATTCGTATTCAATCCGTCCAACGGTGGCGTGGGAGCTGAGTTCTAACGCTTCTTATGTGCACTATTGTGATAATGAAACCATCAATGGCATCGCATTTGCTGAACTTCCCGATGTAAAAAGTAAACCACTGGCCTGTGATATGACTTCTTCAATTCTTATGCGCCAAATTGATGTGAGTCGATATGGACTTATTTATGCTGGTGCCCAAAAAAACTTGGGTATAGCGGGACTCTGCATCGTAATTGTCAAAAAAGAACTATTAAATAAAGTTAATAAAAGCATACCTCGATTGTATGATTACAAGCGCTGTGCTGAGGAAAGCTCGCTGGTCAATACACCGCCAACATTTGCAATATATGTTTTGAGGTTGTTGCTAGATTGGGTCAAAAGTGAGGGAGGTGTTGATCAAATGTATCGGCGAAGCAAAGAGAATTCTGAATGGGTATACCAAGTGCTCGATAACAGTCAGTTGTATAACAATAAAGTAGTTAAAGAATTTCGTTCAAATATTAATATTTCATTTGATATACAAGATAAAGATTTACAGAATAAATTTTTAGATCAAGCGGAGTCGCATAAATTACTGGGTTTACGAGGGCACAATAGCGTAGGCGGTGTTCGTATAAGTCTCTACAACGCAATGCCGCAAGCAGGTGTACAGCGGTTAGTGGAATTTATGCAAGATTTTGAAATATGTAATGTGGTCTAAAAACGGTTGCCAAATAAATTAGATATAAAGCACTGATCGTCTTTCTTGATTGCTGCGGCGGTCTGCAAACACAGTTGTTCCATCTGTGCAGCTAAAAGGAAAAGAGTAATTATCACGCTTGCGGCGATCTGTCCGCCTTCTGTCTATTGAAAGTGCTTTCTCAATAACTTTGTGGCCTAAACAATTTATTCCGCTAGTAGTAGCCAATAGGGTGCAGGCAAACAGCATAGTAATACCAATAATTAAAACGATTAATCCCACTGATAAGATGATGTTTACAAGTTGCATAAATTTGCTCCTTGTTAGTTTTGATGGGTGGGTTTGATCAAGCTAACTGTCTTTCAAATTAGTTACTTACCATAAAAAAAGTCATGAGAAACATACACAGTATAAGCGCGGGAATAATACATAACTCACTGATTATAGGCAATAGATTTATTTTTGTTTGAATAATTTTCTAAAAATAAGTGTCCGAAGCAGGTCGCTACAAATCAAAATATTGACGATACCAATCAACAAAGTTTTTTATCCCTACTTCTACAGTTGTGTTTGGCTTGTAGCCAACATCGGCAACCAGGCTTTCTACATCAGCAAAAGTGTCCGGTACGTCACCTGCTTGAAGGGGTAATAAGTTTTGCTGCGCTTTTTTACCAAGGCAATTTTCGAGGACCTGAATGTAGTGTTTGAGCTCGATTGGTTTGTTATTACCAATATTATAAAGTCGATATGGCGCGAAGCTTGTTGCACTATCTGGGTTATCACCAGACCAATCTGGGTTGGGTTTGGGTTGAGTATCTAAAGTACGGATTACACCTTCCACAATATCATCTATGTAAGTGAAATCCCGGCGATGATTGCCATAGTTGAAAACATCAATTGGTTTGTCGGCTAGTATATTTTTAGTGAACATAAATAAGGCCATATCGGGTCGGCCCCATGGTCCATACACAGTAAAAAATCGTAATCCGGTGGTGGGCAGGTGGTATAGATTGCTATAGGTATGCGCCATCAATTCATTAGCTTTTTTTGTTGCGGCATATAAGCTCAACGGATGGTCAACATTGTCATGTACGGAGAAAGGCGTCTTTGTGTTTGCACCGTATACAGAACTGCTGGATGCATAGACTAAATGCTTAACCTCATTATGTCGGCAAGCTTCTAATATATTTATAAAACCAACAAGATTAGTTTCTACATAGGAAAACGGGTTTTCAATTGAATATCGAACGCCTGCTTGGGCGGCAAGATTGATAACGCGTTCGGGTTTAAATTTTGAAATCGCAGCAAAAACCGCGTCTTTATCTTCTAGATTTATACGCGCTTCTGTGAAGGTATCGTACGCCTTTACTCTATCAAGTCGACTGTGTTTGAGAGTGACATCGTAGTAATCATTCAAATTATCGATTCCCAAAACCTCATCACCACGTTTCAACAAATAAAGTGAAACCGCGGAACCAATGAATCCGGCAGAGCCTGTAACAACAATTTTCATAATTATGTATTTTAGGTTTGAGTATTATTTAAAAGGTTTGGACGATCAGAGCCGTCCATCGGCCTGTTCTTTTGTCAGCACATTTTTCACATCGAAAAGCACATGATTCTGTTTGCCAAATGAGTGTATTTTGTCGGCACCTAACGCTTTAAATTGGTTGTGATTGACGGCAAGGATAATCGCATCATAGTGGGTGGATGGGAGTTCACTTAAGAAAGGAATATTATATTGATGCTCTGCTTCTTTTGTATCTATCCAAGGGTCATAGATTTCTACTTGCGCATGATAACTATCGAATTCACGCACAATATCAATTACACGGGTATTGCGAAAATCAGGGCAATTTTCTTTAAAGGTAAATCCCAAAATAAGGATTTTTGAATCTACAGTATGAATTTTTTTCCGCGTCATTAATTTAATTACGCTTTCCGCCACGTAAGGTCCCATGCCGTCATTAATGCGTCGCCCGGATAAAATGACTTCCGGGTTGTAACCAATTTCTTGAGCTTTATGTGTTAGATAGTAAGGATCAACTCCAATGCAGTGCCCGCCAACCAGGCCAGGGCGAAATTGTAGAAAGTTCCACTTGGTGCCGGCTGCCTCTAATACTTCTAAAGTATCGATTTCCAAACGATTGAAGATTAGAGACAATTCATTAATTAATGCAATATTTACATCACGTTGGGTATTCTCGATCACTTTGGCTGCTTCTGCGACTTTGATGCTGGATGCTTTGTGTGTGCCTGCTGTGATGATCTTACGATACAGCTGATCAATAAATTCAGCTGCTTCCGGTGTTGATCCGGATGTGACTTTTATGATGGAGGGGAGTCGATGTTCTTTGTCTCCCGGATTGATGCGCTCAGGGCTGTAACCAACAAAATAGTCTTGGTTAAACTTTAGATTCGACTCTGTTTCTAAGATGGGCACACAAATATCTTCAGTAACACCGGGATAGACTGTCGATTCATAGATCACGACATCACCTTGGCTAAGTGCCTTGCCAACAATTTCTGTTGCACTTTTAATGGCGCTGAGATCAGGTACTTTATGGTCATCGATAGGAGTTGGGGCGGTAACGATAAAGACGTTGCTGCTCATTAAATCAGATATTTCCGATGAAAAACTAAGATTTTTGGCTTGTTGCAACTCATCGGAACTTACTTCTAGGGTTCGATCTGAGGCTTGTTTAAGCTCTTCTAACCTTTGAGTGTTGATGTCGTAGCCAATGGTGGGAATTATCTTCCCAAACTCCACGGCTAGGGGTAAACCAACATAGCCTAAGCCGATTACACCTATTTGTATGTTTTTTAGGTCCATTTTTGAATTAAATATATTCCTGCTGAAGAGTAAAGTTACACGCAAATTTCTGTGGAAATACTGTAATACATTTTATAGGGGAATTTATTTCAATTAAGATTAAAATGGGATTAAATTAGATGAAATGTAAATTTGATCGACTAGGCGTAGCGGAAAAATTCTTTGTATTGCAATTTGGCATAGCCGAGAATTTATTATTGTAATAAATAAGACGAGTAACATAGATAAATATAATTAAAAATTAGCGCTAATAATTTTACCCTAATTTTTTATTTACAGTAAAATCTCTTGTGCTACAGGGTGGCTTAAAAAATTAATGGGACTGGCAGATAGACAATATGCGCCTGAATTCATAATTGCAATATAATCACCGACAACGCTTTTGCTCAGCAGTACATCGTCTGCAAGTATATCTAGTGGAGTGCAAAGTTTTCCTGTAACGGTAACTTTTTCTGTGTTGTGAGATGTAATTTTATTGGCAACGTAAATTGGAAAATTTTTTCGAACTTTTTGACCTAAGTTACCACTCGCGGCAAGATGATGGTGCATTCCTCCATCAGTGATTAAATATGTTTTCCCTCTAGAGATTTTTTTATCTATAACTTTGCAAATATATACGCCAGATTCGCCCACAATATATCGGCCAAGTTCAATTACAGTATTTAATCCGGTTGAAAATTTTTCACTATTTATTTCTGATAGCAAATTATTCAAGTTTTCTGTTACAGAGGTGATGTCTAGAGGGCGATGTTTGCAGAAATATGGAATCCCAAAGCCGCCTCCTACATTGACGATGTTAACGGTTTGTATGCAAATATTTGATAATTCTTTAAGCAATTTAAAGGTATTATATTGCCCGTCATTAATTGCATCGGCATCCAGAATTTGTGAGCCAGTATAGACATGAAAGCCTTCAAGTAGCAGTTTGGTATTTTCAATCCAATGAATTATATCTGGCACAGATTCAGCATCTATTCCAAATGGACTGGAGCCGCTAGCCATTTTCATGCCGGCACGACGCTGAGTGAAATTTGGATTGACACGAATGAGTATTCTTGGAGTGATATTTAAATCAGATCCTAGTTGTATAATTTTCTCGATCTCTAATTTTGATTCTGCGCTAATAATGGCATTAGATTTAATTGCTGCTTCTAATTCAGTTTCACTTTTCCCGGGCCCGGTATAGCAAATATTGTTACCAGGTATTCCAGTGCTTAAAGCAAGGTCCAATTCGCGGATGGATGAAACATCGAATCCGTCGACATATTGATGCAAGTAATTGACAATATCTTGAAATGGATTAGCTTTAATGGAGTAATAAATTTTAAATTCTGGCGAAAGTAAATTTCGCAGCATATATATCTTATTTTTTATGATATTTTTTGAATAGATATATAAAGGCGTTGTGTATCCCAATTGAAAAATATCATTAAGATTAAAATCACCAAACGATAAAGCGTTATCAGTAATTGTAAAGTGTGCTAGCGGGTCATATTTTTCCAATTTATAGCCTAATTATTTTAGTTAAGTGTTGAAATTTTATTGCGTTTTATAAATTGAGCACGGTATAGCTTGCCAATGCGATGGAATGGTAAGTTGGCATCGTAGCTTGTTAATAGCTGGAGGCTAGTAAATATCTTGATTAAATCTTGCTACTTTGCGTGGTGATGGTTTCCATTTGACTATTTTGATGTACAGAAATAGGGCTGTGTTACGAATATGTGTGTGAAAAAGCCCGTGTAGTATTCTCGAAGAGCATTAGCTAGTTTTCTAATCTCGAATATCTTTAAAAGAAATGTAGACAAATAAACACGCTAGTACTATACCGAATCCTGCAGAAATTGAGTGAGCAATAGATTTGTTCGTCAATTTGAACTCCTGGAGACTTATGTATTAAAGGGCTGAGTTGGAAATTTTATATTAAATGGCAATATTTATAGTGTGGCGAGGTGAGAATCTCACCACAAAAGGTACTTGTAGTTTAGTTATTCTTTAAAATTATGTGAATTATTTTCATATCCACGTACTATTCTATACTTTCAAATATTACAGATTCAGAAGTGTGGACAAGAACTTACTAGAAACCTTTCGCCAAGAGATTGATTCTATCGATCGACAGCTCATACAGCTAATTAGCAGTCGTGCTGAACTGGCTCAAAAAGTAGCAACTGTAAAAGCTAATGGGCAAGGTAAGGCCAATTTTTATAGACCGGATCGTGAGGCGAATATTCTAAAGCGTGTGCTTGAGCATAACAAGGGACCTCTATCGGGCGAAGAAATGGCGAGACTTATTCGAGAAGTCATGTCGGCTTGTTTGGCGCTGGAACAGCGATTACAAGTTGCATTCTTAGGGCCTGCTGGGACGTTCACAGAAGAGGCTACATACAAACATTTTGGCCATTCCATCAGTACGCTTTCGGCAAGTTCTATTGATGATGTGTTTCGTGAGGTGGAGTCGGATAATGCTGACTATGGTGTAGTGCCGATTGAAAACTCAACTCAGGGAATCGTGAATAGCACCCTAGATATGTTTATGGAATCGACGCTTAAGATTGTCGGCGAAGTGGAACTGCGCATTCATCAGCATTTGCTTAGTAATGTCGAGAAGCTAAGTGAAATACAAGTACTGTATTCTCATCAGCAGTCTTTGGCGCAATGTAAGAAGTGGTTGGAGACGAATCTTCCAGGTGTTAAGCGTGTACCGGTAAGTAGTAATGCAGAGGCCGCGCAACGTGCATATGCAGAACCGCATGCGGCTGCTATTGCGAGTGCAACGGCGGCGGAAGAATATAAACTCACCATTCATAATAAGAACATTGAAGATTCACCAGATAATACAACGCGGTTCCTAATTATCGGTAAGCAAGAAGTTCAGCAGACAGGGGATGATAAAACCACCTTGCTGATATCTGCGCGTAATAAGCCGGGTGCATTGTTTAGCTTGTTGCAACCTTTGGCTAGAAATAATGTGAGTATGACGCGAATCGAATCCAGGCCTTCGCACTGTGTTAATTGGGAGTATGTGTTTTTTCTAGATTTAGAAGGCCATATAGATAGGGCGGGCATCAAAGAATCGCTTGATGAATTAAAAGCTGAGGCAGATTTGCTCAAAGTGCTAGGGTCTTATCCTAGGGCTGCATTATAAAAAAACCAACTATCATATTCCATGTTTAATAAAGTTTATCTCGTTGGCGTCGGCCTGATTAATGGTTCGCTAGCTAAAGACTTAAAACGTTATCAGCTGGCGAAAACAATTATAGGTGTAGGAAGGGATTCGCAACGTTTAGCCAAAGCGCAAGCGTTAGGTATCATCGATAATTATCAATTATTGCAAGATTGTAATGTTTCAGATGCAGATGTAATTATTTTGGGAGTGCCGGTTGGGAAAACGGGTGATTCTCTAGCTTTGCTCAAGCCTTCTCTTAGCCCCCGCTCCTTGCTAACCGATGTTGGGAGCACTAAAGGTAATGTTGTTCAAGCGGCCGAAGAGGTGTTTGGTGAGCTGCCTGCTCGGTTTGTGCCTGGACATCCCATTGCGGGAAGTGAGCAAAGTGGGTTTGAATATGCGCAAGAAGACCTATTTCAAAATCGTAAAGTTATTTTAACGCCTACCGAAAATACGGATGCAGCAGCCGTTCAGGATATTAAAAAAATGTGGCTGGCCACAGGCGCTCAGGTTGAAGAGATGACTGTTGGACAGCATGATGCAATCTTATCTGCCACCAGTCATTTGCCACATATGGTGGCCTATACATTGGTTAATTATTTAGGTGAGCGCGATGATGCCAGTAGCATATTTAACTTTGCGGCCGGCGGCTTTTATGATTTCACGCGTATTGCTTCCAGTGATCCCACCATGTGGGTGGATATTTGCAAAGCAAACAAGGACCGACTGCTTGAATCGATAGATGGTTTTAGTAATTGCTTAAATGAATTGCGCTCTGCGATCGATAAGCAAGATGGCGATGTAATTAATGCGTTACTAAAACAGGCTAAACATCTGCGAGATGCAAGTCTTTTAAAGTAGTAAATTTTTTAAGTGATACTAATTGCATATGGATTCCTCTTTTTATCAATTAGAGCCGCAAGGCCAATGCAGTGGTTCCGTACAGGTCCCGGGCGATAAATCCATCTCTCACCGTGCTGTGATGTTGGCTTCTCTGGCAGAAGGCGTGTGTTTGATAGACGGGTTTTTACCTTCGACAGACTGTGAAGCCACTCTTGCTGCTTTTAAAAGTATGGGTGTGCAAATGGAGGCATTGTCGCCTACAAAAATTCGTATTCATGGAGTCGGACTTAAGGGCTTAAGATCACCGCAGGGTGAATTAAACATGGGAAATTCTGGCACGGCGATGCGGTTGATGTCTGGAATTTTAGCGGGCCAAGAGTTTCCTTCTACTTTAGTTGGGGATGAATCACTCACTGCTCGGCCAATGAAACGTATTCAGATTCCATTACAAGATATGGGCGCAAATTTAGCCCTGAGTAATCAAGGAACTCCCCCCTTGCGTGTTCAGCCATCAAATGGTTTGCATGGTATTGACTATCAGCTTCCTGTAGCGAGTGCGCAGGTAAAATCGTGTGTATTGTTGGCAGGTCTATATGCGCAGGGCAGGACTTGTGTGGAAGAAAATGTTCGCTCACGTGACCATACGGAAAGAATGCTGCAGGCATTTTCCTATCCAATTGAAATAGAGGATAACCGCGTCTGTTTGAGCGGAGGGAAGCAACTCACAGCAATCAATATTGACGTGCCAGGAGATATTTCTTCGGCGGCTTTTTTTATAGTAGGAGCATTGTTATCAAAAACCACAGAGCTAGTGATTAAAAGTGTTGGAGTGAATCCAACCCGTGATGGAGTGATTGAAATCTTACGACGAATGGGCGCTAATATTGAAATTAGTAATGGTAAAACATTTGGTGCAGAACCTGTTGCGGATCTTGTTGTTAAGAGTAGTGAGCTAAAGGGTATAGAAATCCCCCAACACTTGATTGCAAAATCCATCGATGAATTTCCTATCTTATTTATAGCTGCAGCTTGCGCACAGGGTACTACTAGGCTCAATGGTGCGCAGGAGTTGCGTGTCAAAGAATCTGACCGCATCCATAATATGGTTATCGGATTGCAAAAATTAGGTATAGATGTAGATGAAAAACCGGATGGTTTGATTATCCGTGGCGGCAAGATTAAAGGCGGCGAGGTAGATAGTGGCGGCGATCATCGAATCGCGATGGCATTTGCGATGGCATCTTTGGTGTCCGCAGAAATGATGATTGTGAGAAACACGGACAATGTTGTTACATCCTTCCCGGGCTTTGTTGATAGCGCATCCCAATTGGGTCTTAGATTTAAGTAGTTCTTACTGTTAGTGACTATGAATAATACAGCGATACCAGTGGTGACGATCGATGGCCCGGCAGGTTCGGGTAAAGGCACCATAGCTAGGCAAGTGGCAGAAATTTTGGGTTATCACTATTTAGACAGCGGCTCTTTATATCGAATACTTGCCTTATCCAGTCAGCAGCAGCAAGTCGAAAATGACGATTTAGAGGCCTTGGTGGAGCTGTGTCAGACTATGCTAATAAGTTTCGAGGTCTCTTCTGTAGATGAAAATGTACGCGTGTTTTTATCCAATCAGGATGTTTCAGGTCAATTACGTACCGAAGAATGTGCGGCTCGCGCCTCGCAGTTGGCGGCCCATCCTCAGCTTCGCTCCGCTCTGTTAGAGAGGCAGCATGCCTTTCGTGTTTTGCCAGGGCTGGTGGCAGAGGGTAGGGATATGGGTACGGTGGTGTTCCCAGACTCCAACACTAAGATCTTCCTCACAGCTAGCGTACATGAGCGCGCGACCAGGCGGCAGAAACAGTTGAAGAAACAAGGCATTGGTGCTAGCCTTGACCACCTTTTGAAAGAGATAGAGGCGCGAGATTCCCGTGATGAGAATCGTGCCATCTCTCCTCTACACCCTGCCAAAGATGCTGTACTTGTAGACTCAACTGATTTATCAATAGATCAAGTGGTACAACGTATTGTAGAAATTGTACGGCGATGAGGAACTTTAAACTACAGAATATGATTGAAAATTAATATGGGTGAAAGTTTTGCCGAGCTCTTTGAAGAGAGCATAAATAATATAAATACCCTTCCTGGTAGCATAATCAATGGCACCGTGATTGACATCAGCAAGGATGCGGTCATTGTACATGCTGGCCTAAAGTCAGAAGGCATCATTCCAATTGAGCAGTTTAAAACTGGCAAAGGTCAGCTTGAAGTAGAGATTGGCGATACGGTTGAAGTGGCCTTAGATGCACTTGAGGATGGTTATGGTGAAACTTTACTTTCTCGTGAAAAAGCTAGACGTGCACGTGCTTGGACAGAATTAGAAACTGTTCATGAGGCCAATGAAACAATTACCGGTACGATAACGGGTAGAGTTAAAGGCGGGTTTACTGTTGAATTAGGCGATCTTCGCGCCTTCCTCCCGGGTTCTTTAGTCGATGTCCGCCCGGTAAGGGATACGGCTTATCTCGAAGGTAAAGAACTGGAATTTAAAGTAATTAAGATTGATATCAAACGCAATAATGTTGTGGTATCTCGTCGTGCAGTAGTTGAAACAGAATACAGTGCGGAACGTGAAGAATTAATCAACAGCTTGAAAGAAGGTGCTGTGGTTAAAGGCATAGTGAAAAACTTGACCGACTACGGCGCGTTCTTAGATCTTGGTGGTGTGGATGGCTTATTGCATATTACAGATATGGCTTGGAAGCGTGTCAAGCACCCATCCGAAATTGTTGCCATCGGCGATGAAATTGATGTCCGTGTATTAAAATTTGATAAAGAAAAAACTCGCGTGTCACTCGGACTGAAACAGCTTGATGATGATCCTTGGGGTGATATCAATCGTCGTTACCCTGAAGGTGCGCGCATTTTTGGTAAAGTTACCAATATTGCAGATTATGGCTGTTTCGTAGAGATAGAAGAAGGTATTGAAGGTTTGGTGCACGTTTCCGAAATGGATTGGACCAATAAGAATGTCAGCCCATCAAAGATTGTATCGTTAGGGGATGAGGTTGAAGTGATGATTCTTGATATCGATCAAGAGCGCCGTAGAATTTCATTAGGTATGAAACAGTGTAAGGCTAATCCATGGGATGACTTTGCAAGCAGTCACGATAAGGGTGGTGAAGTTTCGGGTGTAATCAAGTCGATTACAGACTTTGGTATTTTCGTGGGTCTTGATGGGGGGATTGATGGCTTGGTGCACTTGTCTGATTTGGCTTGGAATGTGCCGGGTGAAGAAGCAGTCCGTAGCTATAAGAAGGGCGATGAGTTGCGAGCTATGGTCCTGTCTGTAGATGCAGAGCGAGAGCGTATATCACTAGGCGTTAAACAGTTAGAAAAAGATCCTTTCTCAGCATATATTGCGGAACATCCTAAAGGCTCAGTTGTTACGGGAACGGTAAGTGAAGTCGATGCTAAGTCTGCAATTATTATTCTGGCTGAAGGCATAGAAGGGCTATTAAAGGCTTCTGAAATTGCTCGTGACAGAGTTGAAGATGTTCGCACCGTACTAAAAGAAGGTGAGCAAGTAGAAGCTAAGTTTATGGGTGTGGATAAAAAATCTAGAATGGTTACACTATCAATTAAAGCTAAAGAATATCAAGAAGATGCAGCGGCCGTTCAGGATTATAATAGCAGTGCATCAGGTACAATGAGCTTGGGTGATATCCTAAAAGAATCTATTGAAGACCGTAAAGAAGAAGGTTCTACCGACTAAAATAAGAACAAAGAGGGGCTGATCATGGACACGGAGTTGAATCGAAACATGATTACAAAATCAGAGCTTATTGAAAAAATTTCATTAAAGCAAAACCATCTTGCGCATAAAGATATAGAACTCTCAATTAAAAGTATTATTGAGCAGATGAGTACGGCGCTAGCAAAGGGCGACCGTATCGAGATCCGAGGCTTTGGTAGCTTTTCATTGCATTTCAGGCCCCCAAGAATCGGCCGAAACCCAAAAACTGGAGATGCGGTTTCATTGTCAGGAAAGCATGTGCCGCATTTTAAGCCTGGGAAAGAATTGCGAGAACGGGTAAACCAATCTCTAACAGGCTGAGGCATTTCTAAGAGCACGAGTAGGCTCAACGCTGGTATTATTACTCGATGTTTCGTTTTATAGCATTTCTGATTTCACTAGTAGTTGTACTGCTTGTCTTTATATTCACTCTAGAAAATCTCGACCCGATTACGATAAATTTTCTTGTGCAAAATTTGCAGGTGCCGCTTGGCATAGTGATGTTAATTTGCTTTGTGATAGGTGCGTTGTTGGGGCTTTTGTTTAGTACTAGTTTAGTACTTAAGCATAGACGCCGCGCTAAATCTCTAGCTAAAAAAGTCGTCGTTGCTGAACAGGAAGTTGCCAATTTGCGTCAACTGCCAATCAAGAGTTCCCACTAATGCCAGAAGTTTATTGGTTGCTGCTGTTTTTGGCAGGAGCTGCAGGTTGGTACCTCGCGTATATTTTTCACAATGTTAAATCCAAGCCGAAAATACCAGGCGAATACCTTAGAGGTCTTAATTATCTGCTGAATGAACAGCCTGACAAGGCTTTAGAGGTATTCATCGATTTGGTTGATGTTGATTCTGAAACCGTTGAAACACATCTTGTGTTAGGTAATATGTTTCGACGCAGAGGGGAGGTGGATAGAGCGATACGTATTCATCAAAACCTAATAGCCAGGCCAGCCTTAAATTCTATCTATAAATCTACAGCGCTTCTCGAGTTAGCAAAAGATTATTTTAAAGCGGGATTGTTGGATCGTGCTGAGGCACTGTTTGAGGATGTTATTGAGATAGGCTTACAGACGGATGAAGCCTATCCATTATTATTGAGTCTCTATGAACAAGAAAAAGAATGGCAAAAGGCGATCGAAATAACCAAGAAGTTAGAAAAAGTGAGTGGTGAGAAGATGCATCAAATCACAGCTCACTACTACTGTGAACTTAGCGAGCTCGAGTTTAAGAATCCAGATGATGGAGCGACTGCAGCGAAGAAGTTAGCTAAAAAAGCACTTACTTATGACAAGAATTGCGCACGAGCAAGCGTTTTGTTGGGGAATTATGCAGTGCACGGCGAGAACTATAAATCTGCTATTAAGCATTACAAAGCAGTATCGAAACAAAATCCAGAATATTTGCCCGAAGTTTTTATGAAGCTACGCGAAGCTTATTTTCTTCAAGAGGATCATGAGGGTTTTAGGGAATTTTTAACTAAGATAAAAGATACAGAATTAAGCGGCATTTCTTTCTCTACATTGCTTGCAGACCTTTCGGAAGGTAATGCCGAAAAGAAAATGATTTTGGATTGGCTCTTGGAGAAGTCAGAACTATCACTTTTAGAAGTTAATGCTTTCTTGAAGAGTCAAAACGTTAAAGGTGAGCCGCTAAGTAAAGTGGGCTTGGCTAAAATTCAAATCAGTGTTGAAAGTTTTTTAAAGGAACGCGCCTCGCATGAGTGTAAGCAGTGCGGGTTTGATGGTAAAGCGCTGTATTGGCAGTGCCCTAGTTGTCATTATTGGGGCTCAGTAGTGCCTATAATGCCTAGCTTAAATTAACCACTTAGAAGATAAAATTCGTCATGACCGATGAATCTCCAATTATTGTTGCTTTGGATTTTCCGAATGCAAAATTAACGCATGCGTTTTTAGACCGCATTCGAGGTCGACACTGCAAGCTAAAAGTAGGGCTAGAATTATTTATTGCTGAAGGGCCTGGTTTTGTCGAGCAATTAACGCGTCAAGGGCATCAGGTCTTTTTAGATCTTAAGTTGCATGATATTCCCAATACTGTGGCATCGGCATGTAAATCCGCAGCCAATTTAGGCGCATGGATGATGACCCTGCATGCGTCTGGCGGAAATGAAATGCTGCAGGCCGCCCACGCCGCGATGTCTGAAGGCGATCACGCCACAAAGCTGATCGCCGTTACTGTGCTCACCTCATTGGATCAACAGCAGCTGCATTCAATAGGAATGCAGTCCTCTGCGGAAGAGTGTGTAATACAGTTGGCCAAAGTTGCATTGCAAGCCAAGATGGATGGTATTGTTTGTTCAGTGCACGAAGCTCAAGCAGTGCGAAGAAGATGGGGGCTGCAACCTATGATTGTTACTCCGGGTATTCGCTTACGAGATGATAATAAGGACGATCAAAGCAGGATTTCGACGCCTCAAATTGCAAACGAATCTGGAGCAAACTACATTGTAGTAGGGCGGCCGATTACACAAGCTAAGGATCCAATGTATGCAATGGATCAGTATCTCACTCACTGGGCTTCTAATGATTCGTGATAAAATTGAACGTGTGAATGTATGGTAATATTTGTTTGCTTAGCAGGTGAAATTAGCTGTAGAGCGAATAAAGATTCATCTATAATAAACTCAGATAAACAAAATAGGCATTGTTGGGATGCGTCAAATTTTATACATAGTTCTGATTAGTGTTTTATTATCCTGCTCATCATTAATCTATTAAGAGCCAGTCAATATAAATACTGCTAGTGCTGAAGAACTAGCAGAAAGTCTAAAAGGTGTGGGGCCAAAAAAAGCGTTAGCCATCATTGAATATAGAGAAGCTAATGGGCCATTTTTCACCGCAGAAGAATTCACTAACGTAAAAGGCATTGGGCAAAAAACACTGGAAAAGAATCGAGATGAAATAATTATACGGGAAGAATAACCCACTATCTGATAATTATGTGTGCTTAGGTGGTATCGTAAAGTATATCTGTTGCTATAGCGCTATAAAATACTGTAAATATCTTAATCTAAATAATCAAAAGAATATTAACTAATGGCTAAAATTCGTAAAGCGGTTTTTCCGGTTGCAGGAATGGGTACACGCTTTCTGCCTGCTACCAAGGCCAATCCCAAAGAAATGTTGCCTGTAGTAGACAAACCTTTAATTCAATATGCAGCAGAAGAGGCTGTTGCAGCAGGTATTGAAACATTAGTTTTTATTACCGGGCGTCAAAAACGTTCTATTGAGGACCACTTCGACAAAGCTTATGAGTTAGAAAGTGAGCTCGAAGCAGATGGAAAAGATACTATGCTGAATATGGTGCAAAACATTCTACCTATGAATATCAATTGCATTTATATCAGGCAATCAGAACCTCTAGGCTTGGGTCATGCGGTACTGTGTGCTGAACCTGTTGTTGGAAATGAGCCATTTGCGGTGATCTTGGCCGATGATTTGATTTACCACGAGCCTCAAGGCTGCCTAACGCAAATGTTGGATGTATATGAGAAATACCAATGCGGTGTAGTGGGTGTTCAGCAAGTAAATCTAGAGGAAGTTAAAAGTTACGGTGTAATCTCTGGCAGCAGAATTCAAGAAGATTTATGGACGGTAGATACATTTGTGGAAAAACCAGATCCAGCAGATGCGCCATCCAACATCGCAGTAGTGGGTCGCTACATTCTCGAGCCTTCTGTGTTTGGAATTTTAGAAAACACCCAAAAGGGTGCAGGTGGCGAGATTCAATTAACGGATGCTTTAGCCGCTCAGGCCCAAACCGAAAAAATGTTAGCTTATGAATTCAAAGGTAAACGATACGATTGTGGAAGTAAGCTTGGCTACCTGGAGGCAACGGTTGAATACGGGCTTCGACACAAGCATGTAGGTAAGCAATTCAAACAATATTTAGATAAATTATAACTATATATAATCATCGATTATAACCCTACCAATTACAATTTCGTCTTATTTGACTAGCGAAAAAACCGGCACTTTAATTATTTGTTAAATATAAAAGCAAAATTTAAATTTTAGTTTTATGGTGTGTGCTGCAATTAAAAGCATTAACATAGTCTCAAGCTTTCATGCAGGTCTTATCTTAGTTGGCTTGATGTATAGATAAAATTGGCTCCCCGGGACGGGCTCGAACCGCCGACCTAGTGATTAACAGTCACCCGCTCTACCAACTGAGCTACCGGGGAATAAGGGAGCGCAAGATGGTAACGGCCTGCAATTAGTCGGTCAATATAAAGTT
>PVMS01137767.1_pt1 | contig 18427 bp, 10 predicted proteins | sample 1853461 | NCBI WGS metagenome assembly PVMS01 (sample SAMN08582032, study PRJNA380276) | Marine sediment metagenome, whole genome shotgun sequencing project. | isolation source: ocean sediment barecode stripped | collected 2017 | reverse complement strand
GCATACTTCCTGACCAGGTCCGGCAGCGAGCCCGCTGCCATTTTTTTCATAACCCTGGAGCGGTGGACCTCAATCGTGCGGTCGCTGACGCCCAGCAGTTCCGCCATGCGTCTGTTCGACATGCCCGCAACAACATGTTGCAGGACTTCCTGTTCACGGGCCGTCAGACTGGCATGGCGTTTCCCCAGCCCGGCAATCCGGTCGTGCTGTTTTTTGCTGTCATCAGCGCGCGCAAAGGCTTCCCTGATGCTTGCCAGAAGGGCTTCATTGCTGAACGGCTTTTCGAGGAAATCAATCGCACCGGCCTTGACGGCCTTCACAGACATCTGCACGTCCCCATGGCCGGTAATAAAGATAATCAGGAGGTCAGAACCACGTCTGGCGAGTTCAGCCTGCAACTCCAGGCCGGACATACCGGTCATACGCTGATCCAGCAATATGACGCCCTCCGTCGTACTATCTGCCACCTCCAGGAAGGCCTCGGCAGAGGGAAACATCCTTACACTGTACCCGGATGCTTCAAGAAAGACCGACAGTGCGTGGCATACCGCTGCGTCATCGTCCACCAGAAAAACGGTCCTGTTTATCAACGTTAATCACCCCCCGGTATACTCATGCAGAACAATGCACCCTGCTGCTGCTCTTCTACCCACAATTTTCCATTATGGGCCTCAATGAGCGAGCGGCTGATAGACAGCCCCATACCCATACCCGTCTCCTTGCTCGTCTGGTATGGCTCAAACAACGAGCCGATCATTGCCGGATCGATTCCGGGCCCGTTATCGGCAACGCACACCTTGATAGTTCCTGCCGCTGCCGGACAGGTTGCAATGTCCACCTGCCCGCCGGAGATACCGGCCTGCCTGATGGCCTCGATGCTGTTTCTTATCAAATTGATCAACACCTGTTCAATCTGGACCTTGCCAACAAACACCTCGGATGCAGAAGAATCTGACAGGAAATTAATCTGTATGTCACTATCACGCAGTTCCCAGCTGATGGAATCGATCACGCCCTGTATCAGGTCATCCAGTACCACCCAGGTTTTATCATTGCTACCCTTGCTGAGGAATTCGCGCAGGTGCCGGATAATGTCCCCCGCACGATGGGCCTGCCCGGAGGCGCGTTCGAGTATATCAATATACCCCTCCGGCAGTGACGGTATATCCCGCGCCAGTTTCAGCGCCGTGGCACAATAGCTGACCAGCGCAGTCAGCGGCTGGTTCAGTTCGTGCGCCATGCCGGACGCCATCTCACCCATGGTACTGACGCGCATCACGTGTGCGGATTCCTGCTGCATGCGTTGCGCCGCTTCCTCGGCGTGCTTGCGCTCGGTGATGTCGTGTCCCTCGGGGATGATCAGCACGGTCTCACCCTGCCCGTTCAGTACCGGCTTCAGTGAAAAGTCAATAATGGCTGTTTCCCCTCTCTTCCCTATATGCATGGCTTCAAAGCGCACCAGCTTGCCCTGCGTCGCTCTGGCAACTCCTTCCTTGAGGCGCTGCTGTAACTGCAGTGAATGTGTCCACCAGGGTGTTGCCCAGAACGGTTTGCCGACGACATCAGCATTAGTGCAGCCGACAAAATCCAGCGCCGTCTGATTAGCCTCCAGGACGGTTCCCTCCGGGTCGAGCAGGCCGATGAACTGGTAGGTGGAATTGAAAATGGCTCGAAAACGCCGTTCACTTTCCTCAAGCTCGCTGGCCGCCCGCAGGCGCTCCGAAATATCCCGCTGAATGACCAGGAACGTAGTGAAAGCCCCGTGTTCATCGGGGACGGCGGTGGCAGAGCACTCCATATTGATGATGCTGCCATCCCTGCGGACAAAGTCGATATCGGCCCGATTGTAGCCGTGCTCCCGTAAATCGGGAAAATTGCAGTCGCAGGTGTTCCGGGAATCCGGGGTAAAAAATTCCTTGATATTCCTGCCAATGACTTCGTCCCGGGAGTAACCGGTGGACTTAAATACATATTGATTGGCACGCAGGATGGTCCCTTCAGTATCGATGAGAAAGATGAATTCCGCCGCTGAATTGAACAGTACATCCAGGCGCTTCTCCGCCTCCTGTTCGCGGGCGCGGGCGACCCGCTCGCGCTGTATTATGGTGAAGGCATAAATCCCGGCGCCCGTAGAAAATACGAAGAAACTCAACCGCATCCACAACTCGATGGACGTCGGGTGCAGTATCTGGTCGCCTATCGTACCTTCGTTGAACACCAGGACATCGACAAGGATGTCGACAAAGACATAAACAACGCCTATCAGTACGCCACCCCAGATGACCGTATATGGCGGCGCCGGTGCAGTGGTTAGTGTTGAAACATCCTGATCTGTCATGGGCAGCATCAAACGGAAAGCTGTTAGCAGCTGATTATAATAATTATTTTGTTACTCTCGGTTGCCCGAACTATTCCACAAACTGATGTGACTATCTATAAGGAAATACCGAAACATGGCATACACCCTGCCCGGCAGCCGGTACAAAAGCCGGCGGTGTCAGCGGATACGGTAACTATAGTGGCAGGCCACGCATGCACCGGTTATACGATGGTAGGCAAGCATTGTTTTGTGCAAATCACCCTGCCTGGCAACTTTTGCGAACTGGGTCGCAGCATTGTGCAGTTCCCAGCCGATTTCCCGCATTTCCCTCGGCATGTAGCTTCCGGGCCGCATATCCTCGTCCTGGTACTTGCTCAGCAGACTCCGGCCCATGCCGGTCTCGGCAACCTCTGCCGCAGCCTGCAGATCATTATCAGCCAGAAAGTGGTTGATTTCGTTCAACACCGCAAGATGGTCGAGCATGTCTTCCAGTAAAATATGGCCGACCTTGTCAGGAAGTTCGACAAGGGTACGCAAGTCAGTGAACTGCGACTCAACCGCTTCCCCGGAACCCTCTTCCTGTGACTCGCCATGCACTGCAAGCGGAACTGATAAAACAGCCAGCACAAGCAGCCAGAGTAATTGTTTTCCCGTACAGGGAGTCCCTGCTGAAGATTGGACATTGCTCATATGATTCCTGTTCCTGTATCAGTAATACTGCCAAGGCTGATTGCCACAGTTGCAACGGACAACCTGACCAAACAACTATACTAACAAGAGGAGGAGGTGAATACTTTGATCTTTATCAATTCAAATACCGGCAAATCTGAATGCAGGCAGCAGGTTGCAGGAGGAAGCGTCAATCAGGGTGGCTAATGCGCTGTTGTTTTCTCAACACCGCAGCGTTCACAGCGATAGCTCGTTACCAGCCGCCCCTGCTGCGAATCGAAACGCTTGTCCTTCAGGACAATCCACTTGTGAAAACCCCGTTTGCACAGGGTCTTGCCTTTAGCCTTTGCCGCGGCCTTTGGTTTTTTGAAGCTGAGGATGTCAGCCATAGTATGACCGGCGGGCAACAAACAGCTAGTTCAGGCGTACCCTTTTGAACCTGGATTTGACGCGCTGAATAAATGACTGGTTCTTGTAGGCGCGCATTGAGGCGGCCTCTTTTGCCACCCCGTCCTCATCACCCTGGGCGAGCTTCGCCTTGCTCCAGGCAATGACATTTTCCCCGGTACTCGCACGTACCGGCTGCAAGGGATCAGCTCCCAGGGTTCCGACCAGGCTTTCCATGTAAACCGGTTGTTGAACTGCCTCCAGTTTTTGCTTCGCTGTTTCAAGGCGGGCAGGAATACCAAGACGCTCTGCCTCATCTACATAATCGGCATCGTCAAGAAAGTGCTGCAGATTATCCACGTGACGTTGCCACAGGGCGATGTCCCGCTGCTGCTTGATTTCAAGTCGCTCCCTGTACCAGTCAGACTCCAGCAGGTTCTTGCGTGTAAACAGGGCACGAAACTCCGGATCGTGTACATCCATACCCATGTACTTGCCGGTCGCCATGATAATCAACAGCGCCTGCAATGGCGGACAGGCATCCTCGATGCTGCCATCCTCGAGATACTGCAACGCCACCCGTTGCTGCGCCTCGACAATGTTATCAATACCGTCTACATAGGTTTCCTGGCCCTGGGTTTCCGGCTTCAGGATCGCTTCGGTAAACACCGCGCTCGGATTGTCAAAAATCTTGCCGAAAAACCCGTGTACGAAATGTTCCGTGATGCGGTAACCAAGACGACTCGCCAGCACCTGCTTGCCGTTGTGTTCAAAATCCTCCAGCGGCTCCAGGTAACCATGTTTGATCAGGTATTCAGGGGTGCGTTCTTCTACGGACAGGCGTGCCCATATTTCCGGTATCAGCAGGCTGATATCATGGTCTACCCGCACATACGGACCAACATAGCCGGCTGAACTGGAGAATCCTGCATAGCCGGTAAGAATGTATGACACCAGCGCATTGTTAAGGTCTGCCGTGGTACGCAAGGCATTAAACGGCCCCTTGGTGAGCGCCCCTTCGCTACCGGCACCGGTAGTCGAGGGTGACTTGCCGGTCAGACTGCAAATGAAGTCCATAAAGAGTTCCGGCAGTTCCTGGTAGTGGATAGGATTGTAGACCGCCAGTGACCGGATTCCGGGCTCGGGCGGGTTGTTGCGCCGCCCGGTCAGCACGGCATCGACCGGATGACAAACGGCCTCATCCAGATCCAGCTTGCGATGCAACCGGGTACTCATTTCGGCAATGTATTTCCGCACCGGCCTGACCAGATCAGGACGCACCTGCAAATAACGCGGATTCTTCGAGGGGGCGCCATCGACCATGCGCGGATGTGCAGATGAGACGACATAGGCCGAATTATTCTCGTACGCATCCTTCAACTGCTTTTGCATGGGCGCCGTGAACTGGTAGAAGGTATGTACGTCCTCCACCAGTGTCGCCAGCTGCTCATGGCCGATGGGTTCAAAGTTGGCTACAAAATTATCCGGCCCGGACAGATCCAGTTCGGTCTGGGTATCGAAGCCGGGATGAATGGCATCATCCGGACGCTGAAACAGGCGGTATTCGCAGTTTTTCACCAGCTTGACACTGTGATCTTCAGCATCCCGCGGACCACAACCGCTGATACATTTCGCAGGCACGACCACCGAGGCGGTAATGTCATCTTCCATCTGCACCTTTTCCGTTGCGATGTAGTCCTGTCTTAACTTGAACGTACGCCATTTCGAATCCCGGTCAAAACCGACGCGCAGGTACGAGGCAACAAGATCACGACCATCAAGTTTCAGTTCATGTGCCGGTGCGCCGTCAACCTCGTCGACTGACAGGTGTTCACGCCAGCGGTTGCCCCACTCAGGCCGGTAGAAACGCTTGATGAGAAACACCAGCGCCAGAATCCGGGGTGAAATGGATACCAGCCACTCTTTATATTCATCGGTGTAGTTCGATGTGGGCGTGAGCAGTTTGATCACCGAACCGAGGCTGCGTTCTGCACTCAATGGCTTGCGTGTCGGGTCACGGTCTTCATGGGCAAAATCAGGCTTGAAGCGCTGCGAGTAGTCCTTGTCGAAAATCTCCTGCACCATGTCAAGATCCCTGTTCAGGTCATCAACAAACAGGTTCCGGTAAATGACGGCATCATTCAGGGATTTTGAAATTTCCGACTTGCCACCGCCCGAGACCGTGCTGGGCTTGTGGCAAAAAGTGCCTTCCGGGTTCATACCCACCAGACGCCAGGACGGCGCCCCGGGGTGTTTCTTCATTTCAACCTTGTAGCCGCTTGGCTGTATGTAGGTTTTGCCCGGCTGCAGCCTGATGGTCTGCAGTTCACTCTCTTTCATCCACGTAATGGTCTGGGCATTCAGATCCATGCGTACTTTCTGCGGGACATAGATGACTTCCGGGTAGTTCCTGTCGATCGCGTAGCCTTCCGGCTGCAGGTCCATCGCAGCACCGTAGCGCTCGACCATCTCGTCGAAAGAGTAGCCGGGCGTGATTGTACGGCTGTCAACACCGTATTCCTCACCGTGGTTGCGGCGCGGAAAGGCAAGTGCACCACCTGCGTGTTCTTCTTCTGCAAGGCCGAACAGGTTCGCCGAGAAACTGAGCTGTGTCTTGACTTCCTTCTTGCAATAGCCGAAGTAGTTGTCAGCCAGCAGGGTAACGATCACACCGGACGCGTCACGTGCCGTCAGCTTGAAGGCCTCACCGTCATTATAGAGTTCTGTCTCTTTGTTCCAGCACATGCCTTCCCTGCGCTGGCGGTCGTTGGCCTTGCTCCATTTTGGCAGGCCGGCTTCCTGCTTGGTCATCCCGACCAGTTGCGGCGCGAGAATGACGCAACCGGTCGTGCCGGTCCAGTGCTCGGCATCCAGTCCGGCATCAAATTCGGCAAGATTGGGATTACCGCCATTACCGAATATGCTCTCTACAAAATCCAGGTTACTGACAAGATTACCCGGTGCGAAGAAACGGATTTCCATGGTCTTCTCGGCTTCTCTGCCCGGCACCTCCGGGCAAACAATCGGGCGCAACAACAGCGATACGAACATCCGCGCAGGGATCGGCAAGCTGGAAGTGAACGGGATCTCCAGCAAATCATCCGGCGGTACAAGGGCACGCGCGAGCATCGCTGCAAAAGTCTGTTTGGGTACGGCTTTCTTGTCACCGGCAATCGGCAGGCCACCTTCGCTGATATGGAACGAACCCTTGGTGGTACGCCGGTCACTGGCCGGGTTATGCAATACGCCCTGTGCGATCCGGTAGCTGGAAACGATGTCAGAGTGGAATTCATCCTCGCCCATCGGCAGGGACAGCTCCCGCGCCACGCTATGACGATCCAGTACGAAGGTCTGCGTCGGCAGCATGGGCACACGGTCGAGTTCAAGCTCGGCAAGGTAGCGATTCAGGAAGTCCTGGATGCGCAGGTCGACCGGACACTGATAATTGGCCAGCAGCCGGTTTTTCTCCCGGTAGCTTCTCAGCAGGTCACGAGAAATGCCAAAGAAACGTGCTGCATCTTCAGAAACGCAGGTGGGTTGTCCGGAAGAAGCCAGCTTCAGATTGATATATAGCTGTAATCTCTCACGTTCTTCTTCGGTTGTCTCAGGCGCCTTGTGCAATCCCAGGGCTTGGGCAAAGTCCATAAACATCCTCCGCATTCTTATTTGTCGCCCGAACCGGGCCAGAACCATTCACTTAACGGGTCGTATTTTAGCGAATCAGGGTTTTAAAATCAGTGAACTTACGTGAATATTATAATATATATAAACAGGTTATTGTTATATCTATATGTTTTTATTTACTATCGTGCGACGACATTGATGCCAACTGAATGCCTGATCCGAACGTTTCTGGCGGGATATTGCCGCCCGGCCTGATCAATGCAGGCCGGTAAAATCGACGGCCACCTGCTTGCGGTATGCCTCATCAAAGACTAGCTCGATGGAGACCTCGCCCTCATTGTCCTTGATCTTCACCTGTTTTAACCCGGGCAGGCGTATTGCAAGATAACTGCACATGGCGGCCGCCATGGACTCATCTTCCATCTTGAGTGCGGTTGCCAGATTTGCCGCGGCGAATTGCGTGCGCTGGTTCTGGTCAGGATGCCTGACCATTTCACCCTCGACAAGGATGCCTGCGTCCATCCTGGCGTCCATCTTGTCCAGGTAGGCCGCCTGATGGGCCGGCAACAGCTTGTTGCGGTCATATTCAAGCTGGGCAATACCGTCCAGAAAAACGGCCATCATGTTTTCCATGGTCAACCTGCTTTCTGCAACCCGACTTCCTGGCTGCGCAGGTAGTCTTCGTATGTTCCGCTAAAGTTGATGATGACGCCGCCCGGCTGCATTTCAATAATGCGTGTCGCCAGCGAGGAAACGAACTCACGGTCATGGCTGACGAATAACAGGGTACCGGGATAATTCTCCAGTGCCAGGTTCAGGGACTCGATGGATTCCATGTCGAGGTGATTGGTTGGCTCATCCATCAGCATAATATTTGGTTGCTGCAACATCAGCCGCCCGAACAGCAAACGGCCCTGCTCGCCACCGGAAACAACATTCACCGGTTTCTTTATTTCATCCTGCGAAAACAGCAACCGGCCCAGCGTGGCGCGGATCGCCTGCTCATCATCACCTTCCTTGCCATACCGACTCATCCAGTCAAACAGACTTGTCTCTGCTTCAAAATCTGCAGCATGATCCTGGGCAAAGTAGCCAAGGTTTGCATTCTCGGACCACTTCAGCCGTCCCTTGTCTTTTTCAAGGTCACCGTAGAGTGTGCGCAGCAATGTCGTTTTGCCAATACCGTTCGGTCCGATAATGGCAACTCTTTCACCCACCTCAACCTTCAGGCCAAGCTTTTCAAAGACCGGGTCGGCAGCATAACTTTTAGTCAGGCCTTCAACATCCAGCGCCTGCCTGAACAGTTTCTTTGACTGCTCAAAGCGGATATAGGGATTCACACGACTGGACGGCTTGATCTCTTCCAGCTTGATTTTCTCAAGCTGTTTCGCCCGTGACGTTGCCTGCCTTGCCTTGGAGGCGTTGGCAGAAAAACGGCTGACAAAGGCCTGCAGATTTGCAATCTGTGCCTTCTTCTTTGCATTGTTTGCGTACATGCGCTCGCGCACCTGTGTCGCCGCCGTCATGTACTCGTCATAATTGCCCGGATACACACGCAGTTCACCATAATCGAGATCGGCCATATGCGTACACACGCTGTTCAGGAAATGGCGATCATGCGAAATAATGATCATGGTGCTGTTACGGTCGTTGAGCACACCTTCCAGCCAGCGAATGGTGTTGATATCGAGGTTGTTGGTCGGCTCATCCAGCAACATGATATCGGGATCGGCAAACAGGGCCTGCGCCAGCAACACCCGCAGCTTCCAGCCAGGGGCAACGGCGGACATCGGACCGTTATGCTGTTCCAGTGGAATTTCCAGTCCCAGCAACAACTCACCAGCGCGTGACTCGGCACTGTAACCGTCAAGTTCGGCAAACTGGATTTCCAGCTCGGCGACCTTCATCCCGTCTTCTTCCGACATCTCCGCAAGCCCGTAAATACGGTCACGCTCCTGCTTGATTTCCCACAACTGCGTATGCCCCATGATCACCGTGTCGATAACGGTAAACTCTTCAAACGCGAACTGGTCCTGGCGCAACTTGCCGACACGCTCGTTGACATCGATTGAGACAGAACCCGCGGTCGGCTCGAGGTCACCACCGAGAATTTTCATCAGTGTCGACTTGCCACTGCCGTTTGCACCAATCAGGCCATAACGGTTGCCGGCGCCAAAGCGCACGGAAATATTTTCAAACAGGGGCTTGGCCCCGAACTGCATGGTAATGTTGGCGGTAGTAATCACGTGTTTATCCTGAACCTGAGTGTCTTTGACAGCCGCACCGCGGCACTTAGCCGGGCATTATCTCACAGATAGAGAAGTGGCGTTGGTCCGGCCCCCGCTTGCACACAGACCGACTCATCAACCTATTATTCTTCAACAGCTTATAATTTCTCTCTTCCGGAAACACAAAACCATGGCCTCACTCACTATCTGACGCGTCAACAACATCGACCAGAAAATTAATATCGCAGCGAATACCACCCGGGGTTGTGTGATCGGGGTTCTCGAGCTCCAGACGGACGCCAAAGGTATTGCTCGCCGCATCGATCACCTTGTCGACCACAACCACGCTTGTCTGGCGCTTCTCCCCGCCCCGGATCAGAGGCGTCACTTCCGCCTCTGTCCCGACATTGATAAGACCGTACATATCATCCGGAAGAATCACCTCAACATTCAGCGGATCCACCTCGGCAATGGTCATGATCGAGTGCTCCTCGACCGACTCACCCGCATCCAGCAGGACATTGACCACGACACCCTCAATCGGACTGGTGATGGTACGACGCGCCAGGATCCCCTCGGCACGCGCTTTCTCCAGCTGTGCCAGTTCAAGGTTCTCCCTGGCCTCGCGCAATTCAGCCCGTGCCAGTATCAGGTCTGTGTTTGCCTTGTCTTTCTCATGAAACGGAATGGCCTTTTTATCGAAAAGCGTATCGATACGACCCTTCTGCGCCTTGAGATAGGCGACCCTTGCCTTCTGTGAGTCCACACCTGAGCGCATGCCTGCCCGGGCCTGGGCAATACTCACTGCGACTTTCTCGACACTTGATTCGAGCCGGGCAAGCACCTGCCCTTTTTCGATAACATCCCCGCGCCGGACGGCAATTTCCTCGATCACACCCTCTTCGCGCGTCGTTACATCGACCACCGAACTCGGTTCAATGAGACAATCGTAACCTGAATATTCCGTGGCCACGACCGGTGTGCTCAGGCCTCCGGCAAGCGCCACCAGACAACCACACGAAAACACCTTGCCCGTTTTTTCCATTATTATCTCCATTGCTACTCGGTCCGCCCGCTGAATGCGAGCATGTCACCCAGGTTATCATCCAGTTTCAGTAACTCACGCCTTATCCTGCTGTGATGGCGCTCGGCGGCAGACTGTGCAAAACCGACGATCGGCTTGCACAGCCACAGAGGCAGTGGTTTCCCGCCTTTCCCCCAGCGGTTGAATAGTCCCGTCAGGATATCCCCGAAATATTCCTTAACCAGGTCATCCTCGAGCGACATGATGGTTTGAAAACTGCCCGGATCGCCCTGCCTGCCGCCACGACCGGATAACTGCCGGTCGATCCGCCGTGCTTCGTGCCTGGACGTCGCCAGCACGTACAGTCCGCCGGCCCCGGCAACACCCGGCGCCAGACGAATATCCGTCCCGCGGCCTGCCATATTGGTTGCAACAGTGATTCTGCCTGGCTGTCCCGCCTGCGCAATAATCTGCGCCTCTTCCTGGTCCTGCCGGGCATTCAGCACATGATGCGGCAAACCGGCCGCCGCCAGCAGCCTGTCAAGATGCTCGGAATCTGCAACCGAGCGTGTCCCGATCAGCACCGGACGCAGCTGCTCATGCAGATTGCGCACCGTGTTAACAATCTCTGTCCACTTGTCATCGGCATTGACAAACACCCTGTTCGGGACAGACTGGCGCTGCATGGGCCGGTCGGTGGGTATCGATACCACATTGAGCCGGTACACAGACCAGAGCTCACCGGCAATCTCCCGTGCCGTACCCGTCATCCCCGCAAGCCGCAGGTAACGCCGGAAGAAACGCTGATAGCTGATACGGGCCAGGGTCTCCTGTCTGCCACTGATTTCACACCCCTCCCTGGTTTCAATCATCTGGTGCAACCCGCGCTCCCAGGCACGATCCGGCATAACGCGCCCGGTATATTCATCGATGATCTGTATCTTCCCATCTTTCAGCAAGTAATGTACGTCTGCATGGTAGAGGTGCAATGCCGCCAGTGCCTGCCCCACCAGTTCCTCCCGGCGTTTGGCGCCGGCCCACAGCCCGCCAAGACTTCTCGCCTGGTGCCGGATGCTGGCTTTACCAAAATCGGTAAGATCGACATGCTTGTCACGCACCCGGAGCGTAAAATCACGCTTCGGCTGCAAGGTACGTGCGATCCTGATGGCTTCCCTGTAAGTGTATTCTTCCTGCGCCCCGTCACCCTTGCTGGAAATAATCAGCGGTGTCCGGGCTTCATCAACCAGCACACTGTCCGCTTCATCGACGATGGCAAAACACAGGCCGCGCAGCAGCAGGCGGCTGGTACGGGGGCGGTCCTTGTAAAGCCCCTCAAGCTGCATATGCAGGCGTCGACTTTCCTGTCCAAGCAACAGGCGGTCCTTGAGATAGTCAAATACCAGTTGCTTGTTGGTGCAGTAGGTCACATCACAGGCATAGGCTGCACGGCGCTGCTCCGGACCCATGTCTTCTGTAATCGTGCCGACCGTCAAACCCAGCGCATGATAGACAGGGCCCATCCAGCTGGCATCACGGGCTACCAGAAAGTCATTAACCGTCACAATATGGACAGGGATACCCGCCAGCGCGGCAGTACAGGCCGGCAGGGTTGCCGCCATGGTCTTGCCTTCGCCCGTCTCCATCTCGGCAATCATGCCATTCAGCATGGCACGGCCACCGAAGAGCTGGACATCATGATGGCGCATTCCGAGGCGCCTGGAGGCGAACTCCCTGATCAGTCCGAATGACTCCGCTACCCGCTCGTCCCTGAGGCCTTCACTGTACAGACGCTGCCTCAGCCGCGTCACACGGGCACACAGCCCTGCTTCATCCAGACTGTCCAGACCTTCGGATAATTTATTGACTTCATTGACAAAACGCATGTAGCGATGACTGCGACCATGGAGGTGCTGACGCAGGGATCCGGTGATACTCGCGGCTGTCCGGTCCAGCCAGCCATCCCGGATATCGTCTTTTTGGGGATATTCGCCCACGGCAATGCCGGGGCGCAGCATGGCTGCACTAACTGACATAGCGCAACCTCGCTGCCCGTGAACGGGTGTCGGTGTCAGACACTGAAGCGCCTCAGGAACAATTGCCGCAGGGCCCGGTACAGTTGCAGGCCTACCGGCTTGTAACCCAGGTCAAAACGCACATACATGCGTTGCCCCAGAAAAGAGGTCTGGGCCTCGGGCGGCAGACCGACATCGATCTCGAAAACACGTTCCAGCGTGGTAACGCCAGCTTCACCCCTCGGGTCAATGGCGATTCGGCCACCGCCCATTGCACCCAGAGCAGCCGTGGGCAGCCGGCTGGTTCCCCCGGGGACCTCGCGCAGAATCCCGGCCGGGTATGACTCTGCCCCCCAGCCGGCAGGCATGACATCCACACCCCGGGTCCGGTCGTGGATAAGACCGATTTCATCGTGTGACACAACCACGCGCACCGTCATGAGATCGACAGGCTCTACCACATAGGCCATCAGCTGTCCCTTGCGTGCAAAGCGACCGGCAAGATCCTGTTCCTGTGGCAGCACCAGCCTGCCGGCCCGTTGACTGCGAATCACCAGGGCATTGACGCGCTCACGGGCACGCGCCAGGTCTGCAGTAGCTGTCACCAGCTCCTCACGAACCAGTGCTGCCTGCACCCTGTCTGTTGCCTGGGCATACGTCAACTGGCTCCTGAGCTCTTGCTGGTCCGCCTCCAGGATGGTGACTCTTGCCTCCAGAAAAGGATCCCGCAACTCGATGAGCGCCTGTCCTGCTGCAACCCGGCTGCCTCCCGGAACCAGCACCTGTTCGATAAAGCCGTCGGCGCCCGCCCTGACATGGGATTGTTCGGTTGGCCAGATAACACCGTCTGCACGTGTCCAGAATGGCGCCGGGAGAAAGAACAGCAATGCCACGATAACCAGCACTGCCAGTGCAGAAGTTCCGAGACTGCGACCCCGGTTGCGTTTCAGGCGGGGACTGTTAAACAGAAATGAAAGATTCTTTCCCATGGGAACAAATACCTGTGTAATGATTGCCCAGGTTGCCAGCAGGACACCGACAACAAAGAACTTGCCACCAATGTACAGGATGATGACAAACATGATAAACATGCGGTAAAGAAAGGCTGCAATCCCATATAAAACAAACCAGACCCGTTCGCCCCGTGTTTCAGCAGGTGAATCAGCATTCTTCGAGCCGAAGAGATAACGCTGGATCAGGTAACCGAGATACTTGTTGGAACGGGTAGCGAGATTGGGTATCTCTATTGCATCGGACAACACATAATAGCCATCAAATTTCAACAGCGGGTTACCGTTAAACAGCAGGGTCGACACGCCACTGATAAGCATTACATTATAGGCAATCGCATGGACCGTCCCGGATTCCACGTTCAGCCAGACAAACATTGCCAGCGATCCGAGAAACAGTTCAACAGCAATGCCCGCAGCACCAATCAGCATCCGCTTGCGCTTGTCCCGAACACCCCAGGCCGATGACACGTCGACATAGGGAACCGGTACCAGCACCAGCAGCATGATGCCGATCTCGTGAACCTCACCACCGGCAAACTTGGCGGCGTAGCCGTGACCCAGCTCGTGCAATGCCTTGACCAGCGGATAGACAAACCAGAGCAATACCAGGTTTTGCGGCGTAAGGGCACGATCAACAATTCCCTCTGTGAGTTCTCCCCAGTGTGATGCAGCCATCACTACCCCGCTGCAGACAACAGTCAGCCAGAGCGCTGCACCAAACCAGCTGAACAGGAAGCGCACAGCAGGATAAGTGCGCTCGAGAAAACGCTCGGGATCAAACAGGGGGAAACGTACGGCCAGCGGCGTCCACAAACGCTGCTTCAGCTTCATGCGCTCGTGTTTTCTGAAGCGTCTGAACAGCTCTTCGCTGTCGGGCATCACATCGCAGATCAGTGCATCAGCCGCATGCAACTGCCCCAGCAGCCGAATCACCTCATCCTGGGTAGGCGCATCATCACCCGACTCACGGCTCACTGCATCCCATAGTTCCTGGACCGTAAGCTTGCCGTCCATAAGCCCGATAAAACGCCAGGCTGTCGGCGTGAACCGGTGTGACTTGCCGCCGGCAAGGTCCTGCAGGATATACCAGACCCTGCCGCGGTACTCATGACGATGCAGTTGCGCATGACTGCGCAAGCGGGGTTTCAGCTCGGCAACCCGGTACCACGAAGGACTAAAGAATGAATCTGACATGGTTTCAGGAGCCTCATGGCCACCAGGACCAGAAGAACATCCGCCACCACTGGGTAATTTTGTGCGTCCAGATCCAGATCAGCTTGCGCTGATCAACAAAGATCTTGCCAACGCCCTGCATACCGGGACGCAATGTTGGCCGGACCTCATCCAGCAAATGTGCTTCCACCTTGAAAAAATTACGGCCCTCCTCAGCGGTCGATACCGGCGTAATCTTTTCAACCTCGATGGACAGTGCTTCCCCCGGCATACCGGTCAGGGCCAGTTGTCCTGACTGTCCGACAGCCATCTCGCCAATGTCTCGCTCATCAACCTCGAGAATGACGCGATAGGCATCCAGCGGCGCCACTTCAAACAGAATATCGCCGCGTTCAACGGGGGCGCCCAGTGACTGGCTGAGATCACCCGAGACCACAAAGCTGTCGAAGGGTGCTGTGACATTGATACGCTCAAGCTGCTCCTCGATCAGTGCGATCTGGGCTTTCGCCTGGTCTATTTGTGCGCCAAGAATATTGACCCTCGCCCGGTCGTGCTCTGCCAGCGCCTCACTGTGTTCACGACTGTATTGCGAGCGCTGGCCCACCCATTTCAGACGTTCCAGCCGGAGATCACGATCGTCCAGAGAAAACAGGACATCGCCGGCCTTGACGATATCGCCCGCCCGCGCATTTGCCTCGGCAACGAAGCCGGCCATGGGAACGGCAATGGCCCGCTGCACGGCACCTTCCAGGGTTGCGTCTGCGGTAACCCGGTAATCGCCGGTTGCAAACGTGAAAAACACCAGCAGAAACAGGGCAGAGAAGGTTGTCAGCTTGAGTGCCGTATGACGGGGACCCACCAGCTTGCGCGTATGATCAGCAAGACTGTCTGCCGCCTTGCTGATCAGCCAGCGATCATCCCTGCGTCTTGCATTGAGCACCGGACCCAGCAAGGACGCCGCATGCTCGCATAACCTGACGGTAGCGGAATCAAATGTTTCACCCTCCGGACGCTCAAGCGTGATGGCGCCCAGAATCTTTTCCCCGTCGGTAAACGGTACCGTGCAGAGCGCGCCATCACCGTGATTCTTTACCAGTTCCGCATGAAACCGGGTCACCTGCAGAGGACCGTCATCAAAAGGCGGATACACTACTGTCGCCTGCTGGTCCACAGCCTCGTCCATGGCCGCACCGATATCGCGGATGATGTTTGATTTCTTTCCGAACGAGGCACTGTGGGAAAGCGCCCGCACCCGGGTATGTTTACCGTGCAGGAACCCGATGCTGACACGTTCGCACTGCAGTATTCCGGCGAGTTCGGTCGCCACTGCCGTTGCAGCCGCCTGGAAACGTTCATGGTGCAAACTGGTTGCGACCAGGTCAAGCACCGTAACCAGGCGATCAGCGGAGGTGTACTTGTTCCGGTGAACCAGCGCTTCCAGCCAGACGGAACCCCATTCAAGCTGTCCAAGAACGTGTTGCAGTTCAGCTTCAGTACAATGTTCCACATCGATGGCAACTGCACCGCAAACCTTGTCATCGACGAGCAGCGGACAGGCAATGGTGTCGCGTTGCTGCTTTTGATCACGGCCTGCAGCAGAACCGCCGTGTATAACAGATTGCCGTTTGGCGATTACTTCCTCAATCGCCGCAGTCAGACCTGGTGTACCCAGCGAACCAGTTGGCCAGATGGCCACCGGCGCAAAGGCGCCCTCGCCTTCCCGGCCCAGCACAACGACGCCCAGATGGACATCAGCGTCGACAACCTTGCACTGGAGATCCAGCCAGGCGGTCGCGAAAGTTACCGGGTCACGGGCAGACTTGAGGCGCTCCCATGACGCGGAATCCGCAAAGACGGTCGTCTCTGCAGGTACGTTCCCTGACGGTCCGCTACTGTCAGACATAGCCACTCCCCACTGATTTATTATTACTAACCCGGCGCACCACTTGCCGGGGAAGCCTTGTTTCCTGCCACCTTATGACGCCACTGGCATCACATCCTGTTGATTTTTCTCTATTTATAACCAGCTGCGAACAACTGGTGGATAGCAGGCAACCATTTGGAACAAATCAAAATTATGAACTACAAAATATCACGGATACTTTCAGGAGGGAAACACTTGATTATCAGGAAATAACCTGAAATTTTTATGCGTTGCAACCTGCATCAACATTCACGTCATCACCAATCAGCTTCTTGATTTTATTGCGCTTACCGTCAGTAACCAACGGTTGAAGTTCAACTGTATTGTCATCGGTCAGCTGATCGCTGCCCGTGCCGCCGTTTAAGGTATTGCACCCTGCAGCAACATTCAGGTCATCGCCGATCAGCTTTTTGATTTTATTACGCTTACCGTCAGCAATCAGCGCTTGAAGTTCAATTGCATTGTCCCCGACCAGTTCATCATCACCCGTGCCGCCATTCAAGGTATCGTTCCCTGCAGCCACATTCAAATCACTACCGATCAACTTTTTGATTTTATTACGCTTACCGTCAGCGATCTGGGCCAGTAGTTCAACTGTGTTGTCCCCGACCAGCTCATCATCACCCGTACCACCGTCTAAGGCATCGTTACCTGCGCTCACCTCCACATCACCACCGATCAGCTTCATGATTTTATTACGCTTACCGTCAGCGATCTGGGCCAGCAGTTCAACTGTGTTGTCCCCGACCAGATGATCATTACCCGTGCCGCCGATTAAGGTATCGTTACCTGCAGCCACATTCAGATCATCACCGATCAGCTTCTTGATTTTATTACGCTTACCGTCAGCGATCTGGGCCAGTAGTTCCACTGTGTTGTCCCCGACCAGGTCATCGTTACCCGTGCCGCCGTTCAAGGTATCGTTAGCTGCAGCCACATTCAGATCACCACCGATCAGTTTTTTGATTTTATTACGCTTACTGTCAGTGATCTGGGCTAGCACTTCCACTGTGTTATCCCCGACCAGGTCATCGTTACCCGTGCCGCCGTTTAGGGTATCGTTAGCTGCCGCCACATTCAGATCACCATCGATCAATTTTATGATTTTATTACGCTTACCGTCAGTGATCCGGGCCAGTAGTTCAACCGTATTGTCCCCGACCAGGCCATCATCACCCGCGCCGCCATCCAATACATCCTGGCCTGCACTGACTTCCACATCACCACCGATCATTTTCTTGATCTTGCTGCGTTTACCACCCTCCACCAGGGCTTCCAGGTGAATCACGTTGTCGCCCGTAAGCTGATCGTCACCGTCTCCACCCTCCAGCACATCGTTACCCGCACTTACCTCTAAATCATCGCGAACCCACTGTTCGGCCTTGCCAGATTCACCTTCGTTCACTGTCACAGTTAACTGAATCACGCTATCGCCAATCAAGACATCGTTGCCTGAATCGCCACGAAGTAAATCGTCACCGCGGCCACCAATCAATGTGTCGTTGCCGGCACCGCCATCAATGAAATCGTCTTGCCCGGTCCCGCGAAGATCATCTTGCCCACCCAAACCGTAAATCACGACACCGGATTCGGTGATAGCAGACGCAAGGTCGATGCTGTCGTCGTCATTGTTACCCTCAATGCGGATCGGGTCCCCTGTTAAACGCCCATGGATATCGGTAATGCTGCCCTGACCCGGATCGGCGTTCCCGTAATCAACAAAAATAGCGAGCTCGGCAGCGGCTTCTATAGTCGCCTCCTCACCAATGTGCACATCGTCACCCACACGCAGTTGAACGCCTCCAGCCACTGCAATAATGCGCGCGCGTTGCGTCAGATTAAGGTCGTCTCCGACCGCCGGGGAATCCGATACCGTAATTCTTACGTCGCCAGCGTCTGACAGTATCTCATCGATATTCAAACCACCGTTTACTTCGTTGAGGTAGATCCCCCCGGTCGCGAACGCGTTCACGCGTCCAGCTCCGGAATGGGAGGAATCGATGTCGAGATCGTTCCCAACAGCGCCGATCCCGCCATCCAGTGCCGTCAAATC
>PVMS01026489.1_pt1 | contig 18428 bp, 20 predicted proteins | sample 1853461 | NCBI WGS metagenome assembly PVMS01 (sample SAMN08582032, study PRJNA380276) | Marine sediment metagenome, whole genome shotgun sequencing project. | isolation source: ocean sediment barecode stripped | collected 2017 | reverse complement strand
GAGAACATCGGTTCCCGCATCCAGGCGTTGGAGCGTCTCGGCGAGCGCCGTGATGCCGTAGATCAGCGAATAGGGACCCGACATCCACTCCTCACCGACGAGCGGCGAGTCGGGGGCGAGTCCTTTGGCCTTGGCGGCGGCCGCCACCCAGGCCGCCGCGACTCTCGACGTGCGCACCTTGACGCGGTCGAGGTAGTTGATCTTGTCGTCGATCGGGAGACGGGCCCACCTTTGTTTGTGGCCCTGAAGGACGGCGAGTTGACGGTCGAGGAGTTGTGTTTCCATGGGCCGACAGTAGCGCAACCCGGTAGCGTTGCCCCGGGAGCCCGTTCTGGCGGACATACGGCCGAAATCGTGGCCGTATGTCCGCCAGAAGCGGCTCGCTACCATGCGCGTCATGGATATCGCAGGGACGAGTGCGATCGTCACGGGTGGCGCGTCGGGTCTTGGGGCGGCCACCGTGCGGGCGCTGGCCGCGGCGGGGGCGTCGGTCGTCATCCTCGACCTCCAGGAAGAGGCCGGTCACGACCTCGCCGATGAGCTCGGGGATGGGACGCTGTTCGTGCGCACCGACGTCACCAGTGAGGAACAGGTGGCGACTGCCGTTGACGCCGCCGAGGGCCCGCTCCGGGTCGCGGTCAACTGTGCGGGGATCGGGAGTGCGGGCCGCACGATCGGTCGAGATGGTTCACCTGCATCGCTCGACGCCTTCCGCAAGGTGATCGAGGTGAACCTGGTCGGGACCTTCAACGTGATCGCTCGAGCCGCATCGGCGATGGCGGGTACGGAAGCTCTCGAACACGGCGAGCGTGGCGTGATCGTCAATACGGCGTCCATCGCCGCGTTCGACGGTCAGGTCGGCCAGGCGGCGTATTCGGCGTCGAAAGGCGGGATCGTCGGGTTGACGCTGCCGATCGCTCGGGATCTCTCCTCGGTCGGCATCCGAGTCAACACGATCGCACCGGGGATCATCGACACGAATCTGTTGGCCGGGTTGCCCGAGGAAGCGATCGCCCACCTCGAAGCCGGTGTCCCGTTCCCGAAACGGCTCGGCCGGCCCGACGAATACGCCTCCCTGGTCCTGGAGATCGTCCGCAACGGCTACCTCAACGGCGAAACCATCCGCATGGACGGAGCTCTGAGGATGGGCCCGAGGTAGTTCTCATCCGCAGGGAGGCCACGGGACGGCACGGGACGCCATGGTTGTGTGATGATGGGGATGATGAGATCTCGACAAGACCACTGGGAGACCGTGTACCGGCGAAGGGGACCGGACGAGGTGAGCTGGCATCAGGAGAACCCGTCCCGGTCACTGGAGCTCATCGAACGGACCGGGGTCGGGGTCGACGCTCCGATCGTCGACGTTGGTGGCGGTTCCTCACGGCTCGTGGACGGTCTCGTCGACCAGGGCTACACCAACGTCAGCGTCCTCGATCTGTCTCCCACCGCCCTGGCCTATGCCCAGGAGCGCTTGGGGAGCCGCGCCGGCATGGTGGATTGGATCGAAGCCGATGTCACCGAGTATCCGTTCGATGATTCCTTCGACGTCTGGCACGATCGAGCGGTGTTCCATTTCCTCATCGAACCCGCAGACCGAACCCGCTACAGAGGCCAGCTCGAATCCTCGGTCCGTGCTGGAGGGCACGTCATCATCGCGACCTTCAGCCTCGATGGCCCCGAGGCATGCAGCGGGTTGTCGGTGCAGCGCTATTCCCCGGAGTCCATGGGCCTCGCTCTCGGCTCCGAGTTCGAAGCGGTCTCCTTCGAGGAAGAGGCCCATGTCACGCCCGCAGGCGTCACTCAACACTTCCTCTACGGCCACTTCCTGCGCCGCCCATGATCGACTTCTCGGACCCGGCTTTCCTGCAGGATCCGTACCCCACGTTGAACGAAGTTCGGGAGGTCACCCCGATCTTTCAGGGCACCCAGAGTCAGAACGAGGGATCCGACATCTGGTTCCTCACTCGGTACGACGATGTCGCTCAGAGTCAGCGCGACCGGCGGCTCGGCCGGGTTCCCGAACCGGTCCTCACCCGGGAGGAGGTCGGTCTTCCTCCGCTACGTCAGGATTGGGCGCCTTACTACGCCGTGGAGCAGTGGTCGCTCCTCATGCTCGAGGGTGCCGACCACACCCGGCTTCGCCGGCTCATCTCTCGAGAGTTCACCCCGCGTCGCGTCCAGAGCCTTCGCCCGAAGATCAGCGCCCACGCCGACCGTTTCCTGGAACGCGCGAGAGAACACGGCGAGTTCGATCTCATCCGTGACTACGCCCAGCCCTATTCGGTGCACGTGATCGCCGAGCTCCTCGGCGCCCCGACCGACGACTGGGAACTCATGCTGGATTGGTCACACCGGATCGTGAAGATGTACGAGCTCGGCACCACCGAGGAGCAGGCCGCGGACGCCGTCGCCGCGTCGGGCGAATTCGACGCGTGGTGTCGCGAGCTCATCACCCTCCGCAGGGCGAAACCCACCGACGATCTGATCTCCGGCCTTTGCACCGTCGAGACAGACGACGGGCGTCTCTCCGACGAGGAGATCGTCTCGACGATGGTGCTCTTGCTCAACGCGGGCCACGAGGCGACCGTGAACACGCTCGGTAACGGCGTCACCTCGTTGCTCGAGAACCGGGACCAGTGGCGGCGGCTGGTCGGGGGAGAGGTCGAACCGACAACGGCCGTCGAGGAGCTCATCCGATACGACCCTCCCCTCCAACTGTTCGAACGATGGGTCCTGACCGATGGTTATGAGATCGCAGGGGCGGAGATCGGCAAGGGTGAGAGGATCGGCATGCTGTTCGGATCCGCCAACCGGGACCCGCGCCAGTTCGATGATCCGGACACGTTCGATGTCGGGCGCGGCGACAGCTCACACATCACGTTCGGAGGTGGCATCCACTTCTGTGTCGGAGCGCCCCTCGCCCGTCTCGAAGTGGAAGTTGCGCTCGAACGGCTCTCGGCGTGGTGCCCCGATCTGGAGCTCATCACGGCACCGCGGCGGAACCCGGCGTTCGTCATCCACGGCTACGAGGCGGTCGACGTTCGCTGCTGATCGGTCGAAGCTACCGGTCCCGGGCGACGCTGGGCCTCTGGTCGAACACGTGGCGGCGCACCCAAGCATGCATCGCGATCCCCGAGGCGACCCCGGCGTTGATGGATCGGGTCGAGCCGAACTGGGCGATGGAGCACACCGACACACAGGCTTCACGAGCGATCGGTGAGAGCCCGGGGCCCTCCTGACCGAAGAGGAGGACACAACGAGAGGGGACCTCGAACGTCTCGATGGGGACGGAACCCGGAAGGATGTCGATACCGATCAGCGGCAGATCCTCGTCAGACGCCCAAACGACGAAGGCCTCCATCGTCGGATGGTGGCGGACGTGCTGGTACCGGTCGGTCACCATTGCACCGCGCCGGTTCCACCGTCGCTTCCCGACGATATGCACCTCCGCGGCGAGAAAGGCGTTCGCATTTCGAACGATCGTGCCGATGTTGAAGTCGTGCTGCCAGTTCTCGATCGCCACGTGGAAGGGATGCCGACGCTCATCGAGGTCGGCAACGATGGCCTCACGGCTCCAGTATCGATAGCGATCGATCACGTTCCGGCGGTCGCCGTCGGCCAGAAGCTCCGGATCGAGAAGGGGGTCTTCGGGCCAGGGCAGAGGATGGGGACCTGCACCGATCTGTTCCGGGTCTCGGTCGGTCATCCGGACGACCCGGAGTGGACCGGCGCAGGTGCGTTCGAGGATGACATCCCCGGACGATACCGCGCCGGCCCATCGAGCGTTCAGGCGCAGGGAACCGTGCGTCTGGGCTCGGAAAGCAATGGCCAGGCGAGAAGCAGCAGTGGGATCCCGACGATCGAACCAACCACCGATGCGGTCATGAACCCGCCGACGAGGGCCAACACGGCGCCGACCGCCAGGTAAGACCACTGGATCCGGCTGGTGCATTTCTTGACGAACTCTTGCATCGGGATCACCTCCTTCAATTCGCCCAACGTAGATGCGGCCGGCCCCGATCCACGATCGTCGATCTGCCGACATTCGAGCTCCCGATCCCCCGACGTGGCCGGAACGAACTAACCTCGCGACGATGGCATCTCGACGGATTTCGCTCATTGTCGTGGCCCGCGCTCGGGGTCTTCGTGGCGCATCAAGCCGCCTACGGGCTCAGCGCGTTCCTGGCGCCGGGGGTCGGCACTCCCGATCACGGGTACCTGGCGATCGCCGTCCAGCTCGTCGTCCCGGCCGGGGTCTGCGCCCTCATCCTCCTCGTGCTGCGAGCCGCGCGGAAGAGCCTCGACCTCGGTGGCCTCACGATCCTCACTCTCACCGTCGCCCAGATCGGCCTCTTCCTGACCCAGGAAACGATCGAAGCGGCCCTGTCCGGTGGCGCGTCGGGGCTCATCACGAACCCGGCCGTGTGGATCGGGATCGCCATCCAGCCTCTGATCGCAGCGGCGATCCTCGGAGCGGTTCGACTCGGGGCATCGGCCGTCCGGCACCTGCACGCACCGACCACTCGACCGCCCACCCGGCGAGCCCCGTCTGTGTTCCCTCCGGGTGAACTCGCCGACACCTTCATCACGGTCTGCAACCGACTCGGCCCGCGCCGTCGCGGTCCACCTGTTCTCGCCTGACGTCCACACGCCGGAGCACCTCCGGCATCCATCAACGACTCAGGAGAACATCGATAGTGAATACGAACGCGAGACGAATCGCACTTCCGGTGCTGCTGTTGGCCTTCGCCCTGGTGGCGACCGCCTGCAGTAGTGACGACTCCGGCGGTGGCTGCGACGACATCGACGTGGAGAACGCCTGGCTCCGACTTCCGCCAGGAGAGAACACAGCGTTGTACTTCGACGCCGCGAACAGCGGGGAGACCGACTCCGCGTTGACCGGCGCGTCATCCGACATCGCCAACATGAACGAACTGCACGAGACCGAGATGGTCGAAGGCAAGATGGAGATGCAACCCGTCGAGGGTCAGGAAGTCCCCATCCCTGCCGGGACGACCGTCAGCTTCGAACCCGGCGGCCTCCACGTCATGGTCATGGGCCTGACGGGAGACCTTCAGGAAGGTGACGAAGTCGACTTCACGCTGACCTTCAGCGGCGACTGCGTGAAGGAGATCACGGCTCCGGTGGAGGCGTTCACGCAATGATCCGATTTCGCCGGGCAACCGGCCTGCTCGCGCTCATCGTCATGGCCCTGGTGGCGACGGCCTGTGCGGGGAGCGAGGAGAGCGCGGACGCCGCGGCGGGGGAGGGGTACGGCACCGTGGATGGCCGGGTCGGCTATCTCCGGTTGCCGCCGCCCTTCGTCGAGGAGGCCGAGTTCCTCGACTACACGGAGAGCCCGGAGGGCGTCCCGTACCGGACGATCGCCGACGACCACGAGCTCCTCCTCGTCTACTTCGGCTACCTCTCGTGCCCCGACGTCTGCCCGACGACGCTGGCCGACGTCTCACAGGCGATCGACCTGCTTCCCCCCGATCTGGCCGAGCGCGTCTCGGTGGCGATGGCCACCGTCGATCTCGAGCGGGATGAAGGGCCGCAGGCCGCCACGTACCTCGATGTGTTCGTCGACCGCCACCACGGGTTGCGGTCCGAAGACGAGACATCGCTCGAGGCGGCAGCCGACCTCTACGGCGCCCTCTGGGAGATCGAAGAACACGAGCCCGGTGCTACCGAGTACGCCGTCGGTCACTCGGCGACCCTCTACGTCGTGGATGATGAGGGTCAGGTCATCTGGGAATTCAGTTTCGGTTCGGAAGCGGAGGCGATGGCGACGGCACTCGAGAGCCTGTTCGACGAGCGCTACGCGTGAGGCGCGTCGCGCTCACCGCCCTCTTCATCGGCGCGCTGATCGCACCGACCGGGGCCGCGGCCGCCGGCCCACCCGCGAACGCGGATCTCCTGGTCGCCGCCGATCCCCAGAGCGACGCCGTCGTCACTTCCTCCCCGACCGACGTGCGGCTCCGGTTCTCGGAGCCGATCGACCCGGATGCGGCAGCCGTGCAGATCTACGCCTCAGACGGTGAGCCCGTCTCCGTCGGCACTGCCGTTGTCACAGGAACGTCGCTCGAAGCACCGACCGAAATGCTCGGAGAAGATCGCTACCTCGTGGCGTGGTCCGTAACAGGAGCCGATACCGGACCTGCGGCTGGCGGCTACTTCTTCACGGTCGACGCCGCCGGTCTCGGCACGATCGGGGTCGACCGACAGATCGAAGAGGCGTCCGGGATGTCGGGAGCTCTGCGCTGGATCGCGGCGATGACCGCGTTCATTGCGGGTGTGCTGCTCGTCGCGTCGCTGGCGGTGACAGCCCTCGATCAGGATGCCGACGCCGCAGCCCATATCGTGCCGGCCGCCGCGATCACCGCCGCCGGCGCGCTGGTCGCCCTCGCGACCTACGTCGTGCGCCCGGACGCGGCGATCGCCGACCTCGCGGATCTCGAGGCCTGGCGGAACTCCCTGAGCACAACACCAGGTCGCGCCTGGCTCGCGGTCATCCTCTCGCTCGCGGCGATCCCGCTCCTCACTGTTCTCAGACGCGACGACCCGGACGCTCCCCGGCGAACCGGATGGAGGCTGGGTGCGGGGTTCGTTGGCGTCGTGGTTCTCGGCGGTGTTGCCGTCGGTGTCGGGTCGCTCACGAACGCGGGCTCGGCCGTGGTCGCGCTGGCCTTCCTCGTCGCCGTCGGTGGAGCAGTGGCTTGGTTCTCCGGCCAGGCGGTCGTCGCGATCATCGCGCTCGCCGGTCTCGTGACCGTGGCGGTAGTCGGCGAGTACCTGACTCGGCCCGTTGGACATTCGGAGGTAGCCGAGTCCGGATCCCTCGTTCTCGAGATCGACATCGAACCGGCCGAGCGCGGGATCAACGAGGTGCACCTGTACGGCTTCGAAGCCAGCGGCGGGCTGGCCGACCTCGGCCCTTCCGATGCCTGGATCACACACGAACGTACTGGTGCCGGCCCCATCCGTGTCCCCCTGGTGAGGGCGGGACCCAATCACTTCCTGACGTACACCGCCGACATGCCGATCGCGGGGGAGTGGCACGTCGAGTTCGCCACCGGTCGGCAAGATGGTGAGTCGGCGCGGGTTGATACCATCGTGAACATCCGATGAGGCGAACCCCCGAAGAGGAGACCGCCCTGCGATCACCCGCCGTGATCATCGCAGCCGTCTTCGCCGCGCTCGCCGTCGCCGCGATCGTGGTGTTGCTCGTGATACCCCGAGGCGGTGACGCACGGGTTCACGAATACGTGGTACCTGCAGGTACCCAACAGCGAATCGACGCCGGCGAGGAGATCTCGCTGTTCCCGCAGAACCTCGAAGTGCGCGTCGGTGACCGCCTCGTCATCGACAACCAGGACGATGCGACCCATCAGGTAGGTCCCTACGTCGTCGGCGCCGGGCAACGGATCGAACAATCCTTCGCCGTGCCGGGCAAGATCGAAGGCTTCTGCACGCTCCATCCGAGCGGGCAGGTGTCGATCATCGTACGTTGATGAACCGGGCACGGCGCGTCTGTCTCATCTCGGTCCTCGCCGGTCTGTTGGTGATCGTCGGCGCGGTCCCGGCCTTCGCCGATCCGGCCACTCCGACCAACTACCGCTCCGAGGTCGACGCCGTGACACCCAGCGGTTCGTTCGCCGCCGAGATCATCGGGGGAGATGCGTTCGTCCGTGTGGTGGCCGGTCCGGGGACCGACCTCGTCGTCCTGGGGTACGAAGGAGAGCCGTACATCTGGTTCGCTCCCGACGGTGTCGTGTCGGTGAACCGTCGTTCCCCGGCGGCCTACCTGAACGACGACCGGTACGCCCAGGTCACGCTGCCGGCGGAGGCGAACCCCTCCGCGGAGCCGCGGTGGGAGCGCGTCGCGAGCGGTGGCGTCTACAGCTGGCACGACCATCGAACCCACTGGATGAGTCGAACGCCGCCCGCGGTCGTAACCGAAACGGGCAGGGGAGAGGGTGTGGACATCTTCGAATGGTCGCTCCCGGTCCTCGTCGGAGGATCACCCGGTGCGATCGACGGAACGCTGGCGTGGGTCCCCTCCACGACGCCTGCGGTGTGGGTTCTCATCGCGATCGGGTTCGCCGCGGTCGCCTTCGTCGCCCTCCGCGGTCACCCCGGTCGCACCCCGATCGTGGTCACCATCATCGCTGTCGTTGCCCTGATCCCGGCGCTCGGTACCTTCCTGGCCCAGCCGTCCGACGTACGGGTGTCCGGCGTCGACCTCATCGCGCCCATCGTTGCCCTCGCCATCGGCGGCTACGCGCTGTTTCGGCGCCGCGACGGAGTGATCGCCGCCGCCAGGATCGCGGCAGTAGGTGCCGGAGCGCTGACCGTTTGGGCAGTGCTCCGTATCGGTATCCTCACCCATCCCTTGCTCCCGACCCTGCTCGCACCGAACGTCGAGCGCCTCCTGACGAGCGCGGTTCTCGGCGTCGGTGTCGGTGTCATCGCCGCGTTCACCGCGTCCCTCGCAACGTCCGCTCCCGGGCCAAGCCGGGCAACGACCCCCTAGGTGCCGCGCACTACGCTGCGGACAGCCGACGAATGGGGTCCCAATATGCGAGTGGTGATCGTCGGCGGCGGGACGGATGGCTCGTATCTGGCCGAACGTCTCATCGCCGAGGGCGAAGACGTCGCCCTCATCGAAGCTGACGCGGATCGCGCGGCTCACCTTCGAGAAACTCTCGACGCGCTCATCGTGGTCGGCAACGGCGCGAGCCCAAAGGTCCAAACGAGAGCCGGGGTTCCGTCGGCCGACCTCTTCATCGCCGTCTCCGACAACGATGGGGCCAACGTCGTCGCCTGCCAGACGGCGTCGACTCTCGGCGTGGTGCGCACGGTGGCTCGGGTCGAAGATCGCGATCTGCGTCACGTGGTCGAGGCGCCGGGTCTCGAAGCCGTCATCGACTCCCGTGAGTCGACCGCGCGAAAACTCGTGGCGCTCGTCAAACACGGCGGCGTATCCGACCTCGTCCGCTTCGCGGACACGGAGCTCTACGTGGTGGGTGGCATCATCCAGCCCAATTCTGGTCTGGTCGGCACCCCCCTTTCCGACCTGCGTGGGCAACTCTCCGGGTGGGACTGCATCGTGGCCGCCGTCATACGTGAAGGCTCCACGATCATCGGACGCGGCGATACCTCGATCGAAGCCTTCGACCGGGTTCTGCTCGTCGTGAAGACCGGTTCGCTTCCCGATGCCGTTCGGGCCATGGGCATCCGTCTCCAACCGAGCGAACGGGCCATCGTCGTCGGCGGCGGGCGGGTCGCCGAGGTGAGCGCCGAGTTGTTGGCCGATGCGGGGATCGATGTGGTGCTGGTCCACGACGACGCGGAGCGGTGCCGCGCGATCGCGCTGAGACATCGCGAGTTCGAGGTCGTCGTGGGGGACTCGTCGAACCCCACAACGCTTCGATCGCTGGGAGTCGGACCTCGCGACGCCGTCCTCGGGCTCACCCGCCAGGACGAACGCAACATCCTCGCCTGTCTCATCGGTAACGCTCTCGGCGCGTCGACGACCATCGCCCGATACAGCAGACTCACCCTGTTCGGCCTGCTGCCGGTGACCGGCATCGTCGCCACCGTTTCATCGAAACTGGCGGTCGCCAACTCGGTGCTCCGTTTCGTGCGCCGCGGCGCCACCCTGTCGGTAGCCACCTTCATGGCAAGCGATATCGAAGCCCTCGAGATCGAAGTTCGAGATGGGGCACCCGCGTGTGGCGTCGCTCTCTCCGATCTCGACTTTCCGGCCGGAGCTGTCTTGGGAGGCGTCCTGCGAGCCGATCAGGCCATCATCCCGACCGGGGCCACCGAAATCGCCGCTCACGATCGCGTCGTGGTTCTCGCCCTGCCGGGAGCGATCCCTGCAATCGAACGTCTGTTCACGGCGTGACCGCGAGCGCCGCCGACAAGAACTGGTACTCGGCGGCCCCGCCGCGGCACATCGCCTACATCGTCGGTGTCGTCGTCGCCGCCGCTGGCGCTGCGATACTCCCGGCCGCGATCGTATCTGCCGGGTATCGCGAATGGTCGACTGCCGGACAGCTCCTGATCGCAGCCGTGATCACCGTGAGCGCGGGGGTCCTCGCCTTCTGGCGTGCTGGTCGACCAGAGGAATTGGCGCCCAAGGAAGCCTTCGCCGCGGTGGCATTTGCCTGGGTCGCGGTGATCGTGTTCGGAACGCTTCCGTACCTCCTCACCGGATCGATCACCAACTTCACGGACGCGTTGTTCGAGAGCTCCGCCGGGATCACGACGACCGGGGCCACGATCCTGCCCGATCCGAGCGTGCTCCCCAAGGGAGTACAGATCTGGCGATCGATGTCGCAGTGGATCGGCGGGATGGGGATCATCGTCTTGTCGATCGCGGTCCTGCCACTGCTCGGCACCGGCGGCGTCCGCCTGGCCCGGGCTGAGTCGCCCGGTCCGGAACCGGACCGCCTCACTCCGCGTTTTCGCGACACGGCCAAGCTCCTCTGGTACATCTACGTCGGGTTGACCGCGGCGGCGGTCGTTCTGCTCGCTCTGGGCGACATGAGCCTGTTCGAGGCGTTCGCCTACGCCTTCACTCTCATCTCGACGGGTGGCTTCACAACCGAACCGGACTCGGTGGCAGGGTTCAATGCGTATACCCAGTGGGTGATCGTCGCCTTCATGTTCGTGGCGGGTATCTCGTTCGCACTCCACTATCGCGCGGCGCGGCACCCCGCGGAGTACTTCCGCAACGCGGAGTTCCGGTATTACCTGATGATCCTCGCGGGTGCCGCAGTGCTGATCGGAGGCGGGGTTTGGCTCGGCGAGGCGATCGTCGGCAACCCCGTGCGCGACACGCTCTTCACAGCAACGACGCTCGTGACCGGAACCGGGTACATCACCACGGATTTCGCACTCTGGACCGGTGCGCTCCCCATCTTCGTCATCGGCCTCATGTTCATGGGGGGCATGGCCGGATCGACGACCGGCGCCCTCAAGACCTTTCGGGTCAGCATCCTCTTCAAGTCGGCATCGTCCGAGCTCCGCCGCCTGAACCGACCGCATGCGGTGCACATCACGTGGCTGGGCTCCGAACCGATACCGGATCCCATCATCCGAAACGTTCAGGCTTTTTTCCTGTTCTACATCGCCAGTTTCTTCCTCGGGGCCGTGCTTCTCGATGGTTTTCAGGCACTCATGGGATCGGATATCGGCCTGATCTCGGCTGCGTCGGCCTCCGCATCGGCGCTCTCGAACGTCGGCCCGGCCCTCGGCCTGTTCGGGCCCACCCAGAACTACCTCGAAATGGTCTGGCCGGCCAAATACCTGCTGGCGTTCCTGATGATCCTCGGTCGTCTCGAGATCTTCCCGGTCCTGTTGCTGTTCACCCGAGGCTTCTGGAAGCGGTGACGCCGCTGAGGCTTTCAGCTCCGGCTGGTATGGTCGCGACCGATCACGTAACGACGGCAACGGTTGTCCTCGGGAGGCCCCATGCAGGTTGCGATCGAATACCAGCCCTCCTATGCGATGGCGAAGGTCACGCTCGACCCGGGTGAGTCGTTGGTAACCGAAGGCGGGGCCATGGTGGCCATGGCCGGTGACATCGAGATGGAGACGAAGGCGCGAGGTGGGTTCCTGAAGTCCCTGAGCCGTTCTGCGTTCGGTGGTGAGAGCTTCTTCCTCAACACCTACCGGGCCATCGGGCCGGCGCGCGTTTTCGTGGCGCCCGCGCTACCCGGCGACATGCGGGTCATCGAGATGATCGGAGAGACCCTCATGGTCCAGAGCGGATCCTTCATCGCGGCCAGTCCCTCAATCGAGATCGACACGAAATGGGGCGGATCCAAGACGTTCTTCGCCAAAGAGGGACTCATCATGCTTCGGATCCGTGGCACCGGAACGCTCATCGTTTCGAGTTTCGGCGCGATCGATGCGTTCGAACTCGGACCAGGAGAGACGTTCACCGTCGATACCGGCCACGTCGTCACCTTCACCGAGAGCATCGGTTTCAACGTACGCAAGGTCGGAGGCTGGAAGAGCACGCTGCTCAGCGGCGAGGGTCTCGTCGTCGAACTCACCGGGCCTGGGAAAGCAACCCTGCAAACCCGCAGCCAAGACGCGTTCCTTGGATGGCTCATCCCGAAGCTCCCAAAGAGCTCGAGCTGAGGTCGATGCGGTAGTCGAGAGCCTTTACAGCTCCTTCGTGCAGAACCACCAGTCGACACACTCGTAACCTTGGGCCAACCGAGCCTCGGCCTCGTTCGCGTCGGTCGGAGGAGGAACGATGACCTTGTCTCCGGGCTGCCAACCTTCCGGCGTCGCCACCCCGTATTTGTCGGACGTCTGGAGGGCCTCGATGATCCTGAGGAACTCCGGGATCGAGCGTCCATTGCTCAGCGGGTAGTACACCATGGCGCGGATGATGCCTTTGTCGTCGATGATGAAGGTGCAGCGGACCGTGGAGGTGTCGCTGGCACCGGGTTGGAGCATCCCGTAGGCGTGAGCAACGTCCATCGACAGGTCGGCGATGATCGGGAACTGGATGTCGACCCCGAATTTCTCCTTGATCGCCCTCGTCCATGCGATGTGCGAGTACGTACTGTCGATCGAGAGCCCGAGCAGGTCGGTATTCAATGCCTGGAAGTCGTCGTAGGCCTCGGCGAATGCCATGAACTCGGTCGAACAGACCGGGGTGAAATCCGCCGGGTGTGAGAACAGCACCAGCCAGCGACCGGCGTAGTCCGACAGGCTCTTCTCGCCGTGGGTGGTGGGTGCGGTGAAGTCCGGTGCGGGGGCGTTGAGTTGGGGGAGCGTCGGTGCGGCGACGATCGAGACTTCTTCCATCGGTGACCTCCTATGGTCGGGCGGCTGCGGGCGGGCAGCGCCCGCGCTTGGCTTCCAAGTCTACGAGTCGGCCGAGGTGCGAAATCCCGTGCAGATCCCTACCGTCGGTCCATGGCACGATTGTTCATCGACAGCGCACGCTCCCTCATCACGTTCCGCGGACGATCTTCCGTCCATCCCATCACCGCCACGGCGCGACCGTCCGGATGGTTCGTGGGCATCACCGAGGGGATTTTCGACAACACCGGGCCGTTGGCGGGACACCTCGAAGTCCCGGTCGCGGACCTGGCCTCCGGGAACCCCCTCATCGACCGCGAGACCAGGAGACGGATCGATGCCCGTCGCCATCCGAACATCACGGGAGATCTGGCCGAGGGAGGCGACGTTCATCCGACTCACGCGACTGTGGAGGGCAACATCGAGTTCACCGGCGAGACGGTTCTCGTCGAAGGTGACCTCCATCTCGGGCGCAACGGAGACGGGGATCTCATCATGAGCGGTGACGGCACGTTCGACGTTCGCTGGTGGGGAATGGATCCACCCCGCCTGTTGATGTTGCGTGTCGAGCCGGAGATCGAGGTCTCGATTCGGTTGCTGCTGGTGGACGAAGAGCGTTGACCCACAGCACACCGTGAGCCGGGCCGGGCGCCTCCGGCCGCGGAACCCGTCAGGATCCCAGACGATCGATGATCGTCATACCGACCCCTGCGAATTCGTCCATCGCGGCGAGCGCGGCGGGTGCCTCGGTCAGTGAGATTCTGCGACCGATGAGTCGTTGCGGGTCCACCGCTCCGGACCGGATCGACGCCATCATGTCGCCGAAGCGATGTGCCTGCATCCCGTGGCTTCCCCGGATCTCCAGCTCCCAGGCGACGACCCGGTCCATCGGGATCGGAGTGTCCGTCTCCGGGAGCAGCCCCACCTGAACATGCCGGCCACGTTTGCGGAGGCTCAGGATCGAGTCACGACAGGTGACCGGGCTCCCGAGTGCGTCGATCGACACGTGCACACCCCCGGTTCGCTCCTGGATCGCCACGGGAACGTCGGCGATCGTTGCCGCGTCGACGGTGGCCTCGGCGCCGATCTCCGCGGCGAACTGCAGTTGCGCAGGGTCGATATCGATCGCGACGACCTTTGCCCCGGCGGCGCTTGCGATCATGATGGCCGACAGCCCGACGCCTCCGCATCCGTGCACGGCGATCCACTCGCCCGCCTCGAGACGGCCCTGATCCAGGACAGCGCGGAATGCGGTTGTGAAGCGGCATCCAAGGCCGGCGGCCGTGGCGAACCCCATCTCGTCGGGCAGAGCCACGAGGTTGTCGTCCGCGTACCGGAGTCCGACGTACTCGGCGAATGAACCCCACGCCGTGAAACCGGGCTGGAACTGATCGTCACAGACCTGCGGGTTCCCCGAACTGCACTGCGGGCATGATCCGCATCCGGCCGCGAACGGCACCGTCACCCGATCGCCCACCGACCAGCTTCGCACCGCGCCCCCGACGGCCACGATGATGCCGGCGAGTTCGTGTCCGGGGACGTGGGGGAGCGCGATCTCACGATCATGACCCCTCCAACCATGCCAGTCGCTGCGACAGAGGCCGGTTGCCATCACCTGCACCACAACTCCGTCCGGGGCCGGGACCGGATCGGCAACGTCCTCGATGGTGATGGCACCGGCGAACTCGTGGTACACGGCCGCTCGCATCGACCCAGCATACGGTCGAGCCCCGCGGCGATGCAGATGCCGGGTTGAGTGCCGCAGCAAGGCGTGGAACGAGGGTCCTCGGTTTTCGCGCTCTCGGTGGGTAGCGTTCCAGGTTCTGTGAAACCTTGGATGCGTTCACCCGCCAGAGCGATGGTCGTGGTCGCGGTCACCGTGGCCGTCGTGGTGACCGCAGTGTCGCCCGTCGGGGCCCGCGACACGGGCGACATGGTCGAGTACCCGCTCACGATGCCGGTGCAGGGCAAGCACTTCTTCTGGGACACCTTCTGGGCCGGGCGCACCGGAGGTTTCCATCACGCTCAGGACATCATGGCCGACAAGATGGTCCCGGTGGTGGCGGCCGCGAACGGCACGATACGCCTCGTGAACTGGACGAGCCGTTCTCACATGAATCGGGATCGTTGCTGCACGCTGGTGCTGCGCCATGACGACGGCTGGGAATCCAGGTACATCCACCTCAACGCCGACACCCCGGGGACCGACGACGGCCAAGCCTGGGGCATCGCGCAAGGCATCACCCCCGGTACCCGCGTCAAGGCCGGACAGGTGATCGGCTGGGTCGGCGACAGCGGCAGCGCGGAGTTCACTCGACCGCATCTTCACTTCGAGCTCCTCGATCCGTCGCGCCGGTACGTGAACCCGTTCAAGGCGCTCATCGCGGCCGGTGGCACATCTCGGGGTGGCGTCGCGGACCCGCTGTTCCAGGGCGGTCGGATCATCCGACTGGGCGATCGCGGCTTGGACGTCCGGCGTCTCCAAGATGTCCTGAATCGCATCGGCTATCCGGTTGGGAAGGTCGATGGCGTCTTCGGCGCGCTCACCAACAGCGGTTTACGGAGGTTCCAGAGCGACGCCCATCTGACGGTCGATGGTTTGGTCGGGAGCGCCACCCGTGCCGTCCTGAAGTCTTCGCTCTCCTCGACCAAGGCAGCTTCGAGCGGCATCCTGCGCGAGGGGAGTCGGGGCGAACAGGTCCGCCGCCTCCAGGACCTGCTCAACAAGCAAGGGTTCCCACCCGGGCCCATCGATGGGATCTTCGGACCGCGCACCCTCATCGCCGTCATCTCCTTCCAACAGGCCCGGGGTCTGCGTGTCGACGGGATCGCCGGATCGCAAACGCAGGGCGCTCTCGGTATGTGATCGATGACGTTGTGACGCCTCAGTCCCGGTGCATCCTCGCGGCAGGATCCTGGCGGTAGAACGCAGAAAGCACTTCGTAGAGATCCGGTTTCCGTTCACGCATCGCGACCGGTAGGTCGAAGAAGTACTCCGTCGCCACCGCGAAGAACTCCCCGCGGTTGACGGAACCGTACGAATCGAGGAACTCGTCCCCGTTCCCTTCGACCAGCAATTCGAACTCGCGATCACAGACCTCGGTCCAGCGAGCATGGTCCTCTCGACGCATCGGCGGGCTGCCGTCGGCGTAACCGTCGAGCATGTCGATCTTGTGGGCGAATTCGTGGTAGACGACGTTGTGTCCCCTCTCGGGATGACGTGCGGCTTGCCGTGCCGAATCCCACGCGATCACGACCGGACCGTGCAACCGGGTCTCACCGAGCAGTGGTACCGAACCGTCGGTGACGAGGCCCGACATCGCCGGTGAGGAGAACGTGCCTGAGCGAACCATCGCCGTGGGGTAGACGATGATCGACGTGACCCCGCGGTAGTAGTCGTGGTCGAGCCCAAGCAGCAGCAAGCACGCCTGGGCCGCCACCAGAACTCGAATGGAGTCGTCGCCATCGAGGCCGCTCACCCACTCGAACCTCTTCTCCTCGAGGAACACCTTGACCAGAGCTTCCAGGTCGGCACGTTCCCCGTCATCGAGCCAACGCCATTGCGCCATTCCGGCGTCGAGCAGTTCGCGCCATGCCTCGGGGAACGGTCGCTCGATCGCCTTGCGACGCCTTCGCTGCGCGGGGGTCTGAAGCCACATGTCAACAGGATACGGAGGCTTTCAGCATGCGAACCGCTCCATCCCGTGCCGACCGGAGACCCGGTGAGCGACAATCCCCAGGGAAGAGGAGCACACCGCGATGTGTTCCCAGCAAAGACGATCTGTACCCTCGACACCAACTTCTGAGGAGGCACACGATGCGTGAAGCGGTCATCGTCTCGAGCAAACGCACCCCGCTGGGCAAGTCATACCGGGGATCCTTCAACATGACCCGTCCGGACGACCTCGCGGCCCACGCGATTCGGGCGTCCCTCGATGCCGTCCCCGACGTTGCCGACGCCGAAGATGTCATCCTCGGGTGCGGCCTCCCGGAGGGACCCGCGGGACACAACGTCGGTCGCGTCGCCTTGCTTCGGGCCGGGCTTCCCTCGTCGGTGCCCGGGGTGACCGTCAACCGCTTCTGCTCCTCGGGCCTCCAGACCGTGGCGATGGCCGCGCACCGGATCATGGTCGGAGAAGCGGATACGATCGTTGCCGGGGGAGTGGAATCGATCTCAATGGTGCAGAACGAGAAGCTCCGCACGAGTGACCTGTTCAATCCCGTGCTGACCCGCGAGTGGCCCGGCATCTACCTGAGCATGGGGGAGACCGCGGAGATCGTCGCCAAACGTTACGGCGTCTCGCGTCAGGACCAGGATGCCTATGCCCTGCTCTCCCAGCAGCGGGTGGCTGCAGCTCAAGCGAACGGCTGGTTCGACGACGATATCGCGCCCATCACCGTCGACCGTGCGGTCAAGCAGGGCGACGGTTCGATGACCGTCGAGGAAGGCGTACTCGTCGATCGCGACGAGTGCAATCGCCCCGACACCACCCTCGAGGGACTCGCCACACTCCGCCCCGTGTTCGATCCAGAGGCCGGGAGTGTCACCGCGGGCAACGCCTCCCAGTTCTCCGATGGCGCCTCGGCAACCGTCGTGATGTCGTCGGATCGAGCAGCCGAGCTCGGCCTCGAGCCGATGGGCTACTTCCGCGGTTTTCAGGTCGCAGGCGTTGATCCCGACGAGATGGGTATCGGACCGGTCAGGGCCGTCCCGAAACTCCTCGAGATGACCGGCATGTCCCTGGACGATATCGACGTCGTCGAGCTCAACGAGGCGTTCGCCTCCCAGGTTCTCTACTGCCAGCGAACGCTCGAGATCCCCGAGGAGAAGCTCAACCCTCTCGGTGGTTCCATCTCGATCGGACACCCGTACGGCATGACCGGCTCGCGTATGGTCGGCCAGATCCTGCGCCATCTGCAACGCACCGGTGGGCGCTACGGCATCGTGACGATGTGTGTCGGAGGCGGCATGGGCGCCGCCGGCCTCTTCGAACTGGCCTGAGGCGGGAGTCGCGAGTCCCGGGTCAAGAGAAACGAAGAGCGGCCGGGAGTCGTAGTGCGTAGTACGTAGTTCCCCAATACGTAGTACCCCGAGCGCAGCGAGGTCGTCACATGGGGCCGAAGGTCCCTAGGCGGAAGTTACTTGGCTGGGGGTTGGAGGAATCGTTGGGGTGGAAGGGTTTTGGGGTGTGTGGGTTTGTTGTTTCTGTCTACGACAGTCGCGTGGGGATGGCGGTATCGATGAGGTTGAAGGCTCGCTGTTGGAGTTCGGTGGGTTTGGCGAGCATCTCGAAGGTGGGGATGTCGGTCTGATTGGGGAGAGACACCTGGTTGCGGGTGAGGGTGGCGAGATGGTCGAGGAGCGTCTCGAAGCTGTGGGCGTCTTGGCCTGTGGTGGTGGTGCGGGTGGAGGCCTTGTGTTGTGCGGCGGGTGACCGTTGGGCTTTGGCGACGGGGGTGGTGGTGTGGTCGGGTGGGTCTTCGTCGGTGAAACACAGCGGTGCCCATGCTCTGCGGAGGTGCCAGACGAGGTAGGCGGCGAGGGTGCAGATGAACACGTGGGCGCGGACTCGGTCTTCGAGGCGGTGGTGGAT
>PVMS01123341.1_pt1 | contig 18442 bp, 19 predicted proteins | sample 1853461 | NCBI WGS metagenome assembly PVMS01 (sample SAMN08582032, study PRJNA380276) | Marine sediment metagenome, whole genome shotgun sequencing project. | isolation source: ocean sediment barecode stripped | collected 2017 | reverse complement strand
TGAAATGGAAGCCAATCAGAAGAAGATTGATAAGAAGGAGAAGGACGCTGGAAACGATAAGGAATAAAGTAAAACCCTTAAAACAATTTATTCAGCTATGGAATTCAAGATTGACAAATTTGAAAACCACACTTTGATCAAAGTATTGGAGGAGAAACTGGACACTCACATTGCCCCGACACTTAAGTCCGAGCTGGTGCTTGTATCCGGAAACGGTGAGAAAAACATCGTTCTTGATTTAGGCAACTGCAGGTACTGTGATTCCTCCGGGCTGAGTGCAATTCTTGTGGCGAACCGCCTTTGCAAGAATGCCAGTGGGACTTTTGTACTTACAGGTTTAAATGATGCAGTTGAAAGGCTGATTACTATTTCTCAGCTTGATACTGTGCTAAATATTTCTAATTCCCTGGAAGATGCAGTAGTCCTGATCAAAGAGGCCGGATAAATTAGTCTCTGGTGTCATTTGACTTAACTATACTTGGTAGCAGTTCAGCACTGCCTACATCAAGGCGATTTCCAACCGCTCATTTACTTAAAGTAGATGAGCGGTTTTTTTTAATCGATTGTGGGGAGGGCACGCAGATTCAGTTGCGAAAATTCGGTTTGAATCCGGGAAGGATACATCACATTTTTATATCCCACCTGCATGGAGATCATGTGTTTGGTCTGTTTGGACTTTTATCCACCATTGGTATGATGGGGCGAAAGGTACCACTCTTTCTTTATGGACCGGAGCGTCTTGAAAATCTGATGCAGCAACACCAGCAATTTTTTGGTCCCTTACCTTATGAGTTGATTATTAAATCACCTGGTAGCGATGGCTCTGCTTATCTCTATGAAGATGATAAGATAGCCATCAGTGCAATTCCTCTAAAACACAGAACAGTGACCTTTGGATACCTGTTCCGCGAGAAAAAGAAATTGTTAAATGTGAAGAAAGATCAGATTGAGGAGTTTGGACTGGGCATTGCTGATGTGGTGAAAATTAAGCAGGGTGCAGATTTCACATTGGAATCAGGAAAGGTGATTCCCAATTCAAGGCTGACTCTTCCGCCTTACCGCCAGCGATCATATGCATATATTTCAGATACAGTGTATGATCCCTTACTGGAAAAGAAGTTGAAGGATGTGGACCTGTTGTTCCATGAGGCTACATTTTCTAAAAAGGATAGTAAATTAGCTGCTGAAACCCTGCATTCCACTGCCGAACAAGCTGCGCATCTGGCCAGGCAGGCAGGAGTCAGAAAATTGCTTATCGGGCACTTCTCAACCAGGTATACAGATTATCGACTCCTGGAAGAGGAAGCCCGGGAAATTTTCCCCAATTGTGATGGAGTAAATGACGGTAATGTCTATTCAGTCCCCCAGGAGCGGGTATCCACAGAATAAATACTAATTTTGCACCATTACATCCAAAAACCACTTAACAGGTGAATGAAAAGATATTAATCCTTGATTTTGGTTCCCAGTATACCCAGCTTATTGCCAGGAAAGTAAGGGAGCACAATGTATACTGTGAGATTTACCCTTACAATAATTATCCCACCCCTGACGAAACTGTAAAGGGGGTGATCCTTTCGGGCAGTCCATTTTCAGTCAGGGATGAGCATGCGCCTATTCCTGATCTGAAAGCAATCAAAGGTCAGTATCCCCTGCTGGGGATCTGTTACGGTGCGCAATATCTTTCTCATTCCTTCGGAGGAAAGGTGGAGCAATCCAATTCCCGTGAATATGGAAGGGCAAGGTTAGATTTCATCAACACCTCCAATCCACTGCTCCGAAATTTGAATGGTAATTCACAGGTGTGGATGTCCCATGGAGATACCATCAGCGCTCTTCCTCCCGGAGTTGAGGTAATTGCAAGTACTGAAGATGTTGAAGTGGGTGCATATGCAGCCAGTGATGAGTCAACCTGGGGCTTACAGTTTCATCCAGAAGTCTATCACACCACCGAGGGTAAAACCATCCTCCATAATTTTCTGGGTGAAATTTGTGGATGTAGCATGGATTGGACCCCGGAATCATTTGTTGACAGTACTGTAGCAGAGCTTAAAAAGAAGCTTGGGAATGACCGCGTTGTGCTTGGTTTGTCGGGTGGAGTGGATTCAACTGTCGCATCGATTCTGCTGCATCGTGCCATTGGTCCAAATCTCGTTTGCATCTTCGTTGATAATGGATTGTTGCGAAAAGATGAATTCACTACTGTTCTGGAGTCTTACGGAGAGTTGGGATTGAATGTCATAGGTGTGGATGCAGGTAATAAATTTATCGATGACCTGGAGGGAATCACGGATCCGGAGGCCAAAAGAAAAAGTATTGGAAAGAATTTTATTGAAGTTTTCGAGCATGAATCCAGGAAGCTTGAGAATGTGAGCTGGCTTGGACAGGGAACCATCTATCCGGATGTGATTGAGTCCATTTCAGTAAACGGGCCTTCCATGACCATCAAATCCCATCACAATGTGGGTGGACTACCCGAAAAGATGCATCTGAAAATTGTTGAACCATTGCGCTTACTCTTCAAAGATGAAGTACGAAGAGTGGGTAAGGCCCTTGAGATTCCTTCTTCATTTCTGAAGCGGCATCCTTTTCCAGGTCCAGGTCTCGGGATCAGGATTCTTGGTGAAGTCACCCGTGAAAAGATTCGTCTGGTGCAGGAGGCCGATGATATTTATATTAAAGCTCTTCAACGGTTTGGGTTGTATGACAGGATATGGCAGGCCGGAGCCATTCTCCTTCCGGTGCAATCAGTAGGTGTAATGGGGGATGAGCGCACTTATGAATATGTTGTCGCACTCAGGGCAGTAACATCCACAGATGGGATGACCGCCGATTGGGGACACCTTCCCCACGAGGTACTAGCCCGGGTTTCAAACGATATTATTAATAAGGTGAAGGGGATCAACAGGGTGGTTTATGACATCAGCTCGAAACCACCGGCCACTATTGAATGGGAATAGCATTTTATTTTTTGAACCGGCTCCAACATTTTCAGTCGCAGGTGGTTATTATAGATATATTATTATAATTGGAAGATGGATCGAATCAAACATTTTTTGGTGCTGCTACTGGCAATAAGTTCAACTTTTGTTGTCAATGGACAATGGAATCCCGAGGCTTTAAAACTGGCTCAGGTAATGGATAAGGTGAGTCGCTTTTACGTAGATTCAATTGATGATGCCGAAGTGGTGGAGCGGACCATTGTCAATATGTTACACGAGCTTGACCCACACTCGTCTTACCTTAGCAAGGAAGAGCTGGAAGAGTTGAGTGAACAACTGGAAGGTGAATTTGAGGGGATTGGTGTAAGCTTTAACGTCCTGGAGGATACCATTTATATTATCAGGGCAATTTCTGGAGGTCCCTCCGAGAAGGTGGGTATCAAGGCCGGGGACAGGATCGTAAAAGTGGATGGTGAGAATGTGGCTGGCGTGGAAATCACTACCAGGGATGTACAGCGACATCTCAAAGGTCCCAAGGGGACAGAAGTAGAGGTTTCTGTACTTCGACGAAATGCCGGAGAATTGATGGAGTTTACGATTACCCGGGATAAGATTCCGGTGTATAGCCTTGATGCTTCCTATATGGTAAACAAAAATATTGGATATGTGAAGCTTGCAAGGTTCTCGCATACCAGTATAGAAGAGTTTGAGAAGGCAGTAAATGCCTTAAAAAAGGAGGGGATGAAGGACCTGATCCTGGATCTCTCCGGAAATGGAGGAGGTTGGCTTCCGGTGGCTGTCGATCTGGCTGACCACTTGCTTTCAGGAAATAAGGAAATTGTACGTACTGAAGGAGCCAAAGTAACGGAAAGGAAGTACCTGGCACGGAAGAATGGACTGTTTGAAGAGGGTAACCTGGTGATCATGATTGACGGGGGTTCGGCTTCTGCAAGTGAAATTGTCAGTGGAGCAGTTCAGGATTGGGACCGGGGAGTGATTGTTGGAAGGCGTTCTTTCGGGAAAGGACTGGTTCAGCAGCCATTTCAATTGAGTGATGGTTCATTGATCAGGCTTACCGTTGCAAGGTACTACACTCCCACAGGCAGATTGATCCAGAGATCCTATGAAGATGGGTACGAAGAGTATGCCATGGATTTGATTACGAGGTATAACTCCGGAGAACTCTCCAGTGCTGACAGCATTGAATTCCCTGAATCGCAGCGATTCAGAACATTATCCCTGAACCGGACTGTCTATGGTGGCGGTGGAATCATGCCAGACTATTTTGTTCCGGTGGATACAACAGCTTTTTCTGAGTATTACAGGCAATTGATCAGTAAGGGGCTTTTTAACCGGTTTGTACTTCAGTATGTGGACGGACACAGAGATGCATTTCTTGAGAAATATGACGACTTTGAATCATTTGAAAACAATTATAATCCCACAGAAGAGGAGCTTGAGGCATTAACATCCTTTGCTACAGAAGAGGGACTAATTTTTGTGGAGGAGGAATGGGAAGTCTCACAACATCAGGTTTCCCTGTTATTTAAAGGATACCTTGCAAGAGATCTCTGGGGGACGGGGCATTTTTATGAAATTTTCAATCCTTCCAACGATGTATTCAACAAAGCAGTGGAAATCCTGGAGAATCCAAGCATGCACAAGCAGAAACTTGCCAAAGTAGAGCTTTAATGGTCCATTGGTTATCGGCACACTATGTAGAAGTACTGGGTGTGACCTTCAGTATTTTGTACCTACTGTTCAGCATTCGTCAGAACATCCTTTTATGGCCCATGGGTATTATAAGTGCGCTGCTATACATGGTGGTGTTCTTTCAGTCAAAGTTCTATGCCGATATGGGATTGAATGTGTACTATTTTTTCATTAGCATTTACGGATGGATCCTTTGGAGAAATGGAGATGGGAGCGGGGATTCTCTCAGGCCGGTCAGTCGCATAAAACTGAGACACGGTCTTATACTGCTGTTATTAACCATAGTTGCATTTCTTGGAATCGGTGTAATTCTTGATCGGTTTACCGACTCACCTGTTCCTTACTGGGATGCATTAACCACTGCCATGAGCTTTACAGCTACCTGGATGCTGGCAAGAAAAATTCTGGAACATTGGATAATCTGGATCATAGTTGATGCAATCTCTATGGGTTTGTATCTTTATCGGGGATTGTATCCAACCATGGTGTTGTTTGCAATTTATACGGTCATGGCTGTAATCGGATATATTGAATGGAAGAAGGCGCAATCTCAAAGAGTCCAATGAGGCGGATTCTGATCACGGGCCCCGAGTCCACAGGTAAATCTGAGCTCTCGGGGGCGCTGGCTGAAAAGTATGGAGGCGTGTCTATTCCCGAATTTGCACGTGGCTATATCGAGAACATTGGAAGGCCCTATTTGTATTGTGATGTTGTGCATATTGCTGAGATACAGTATAAAGAGTATGAAACTACTGGTAAGGAGCATGCCTGGATTTTTTTTTGACACCTGGCTGATGATCACAAAGGTCTGGCTCGAAATTGTATACGGCAAGTTTCCAGGCTGGATAGAAGAGAGGCTCAGGGAGGCCTCATTTGACCTGGTATTGCTGTGTGATACAGATTTACCCTGGATCGCCGATCCAGTCAGGGAAAATGGAGGAGAGAACAGGGAGAAACTCCTGGATCTTTATAAACGTGAACTTGAAAAGCTTGGATTGGATTGGACCCTTGTATCGGGTGTGGGATCCCAACGTTTGATCCGTGCCAGTCAACTGATTAATAAAATGATGAACAATGGCATTAGTTGAAAAATTTCATGCAAAGACGCTAAAAGGATTTGAAACCATGTTGGCCGAAGAGTTGAAGTCTCTTGGTGCCAGCAAGACTGAGGTAGTAAACCGGGGGGTTGATTTTTACGGAGGTCGGGCGCTGCTCTACCGTGTAAACCTGGCCTCCAGGTTATCACTCAGGGTATTGTTGCCCATATTGCAATTTGAGGCCAATGATACAGACTGGCTGTACAAAAAGGTGAAACGATACGATTGGTCAATGCACCTGGATAATAAAATGACCTTTTCCATCGATTCAGTGGTTCATTCACCCCAGTTTAGAAATAGCCAGTATGTCCTTCAAAAAGTGAAGGATGCCATTGCTGATCAATTTATGGAGAAGACCCACCTTCGTCCTTCGGTGGACCGGGATAATCCCGACCTGTTGATTAATGTGCATATTTCGGGGAGGCGGGTTACGATTTCACTGGATAGCTCTGGAGGATCACTGCACAAACGAGGATATAGAACAGAACAATTTGAAGCCCCGCTGAATGAAGTCCTGGCCGCGGGAATGATTATGCTTTCAGGATGGAAGGGAGAGACACCTTTTCTGGATCCGATGTGCGGATCAGGAACCCTGGCCATTGAAGCTGCACTTATTGCCGCATCTATTCCTCCAGGAATTTTCAGAAAGCAGTATGGATTTGAAAACTGGAAGGATTTTGACCGTGAGCTCATGGAACTTGTGGTACAGCAGCTGCCAAAGGAGAAGAAGGTAACGGTACCCATTGTGGCGAGGGACTTTGATCCTGAGGCCATTGAGCTAACCCGGCGCATTGTAAATCAGATGGAGTTGGGTCATATAATCTCAGTGGAGGAAGGGGATTTTACAAAGTCGGAGGCAGCGCAGGAGGGGACCACCCTTATTATGAATCCGCCCTATGGAGAGCGGCTAAAACCAGAGGATATAGAATTGCTTTACAGTTCAATTGGCACCACACTGAAGCACAACTATCCGGGATCAGATACCTGGATACTTTCTTCCAGCAAACAGGCTCTGAAACAGGTAGGCCTCAAGCCTGCGCGAAAGGTGGTATTATTTAATGGCTCACTTGAGTGTTCTTATGTGAATTATAAAACCTTTAGAGGGAATTGGAAAGATTACAAAACCCGCGTAAAGAGTGGCTGATTCCTTATGGGGGGTTTTTAGCCAATGTTAAAAAAAATAACGCTTTTGAAAGAAAATATTGCGAGACGCGGTTATTTTTATCTATATTAGTTACTGAAACATTTTTTCTATATTTGCTAATCAGTTCAATGAATCGCAAGTTTAAAAAAGAAGCCTAAATGAGCTTTGATGTCAACGAGTATTACTCCAAGCTAAGTGGTGGAGATGTATTGATGGCCTTCAAGGGGGATATATCGGGTGAACTCATCAGTAACGTTTTGGAGGTTGTGGAAGCTGGGATGGACGACTATAGTGAGAGCTCCAAGATTCGTAAGAAAGTATATAATGTACTGGTAGAAAGTCTTCAAAATCTCTACCACCATATCGAAGTATTGCCCAAAGATATGCAAGAGGAGTTTGATGAGAAATTTGGGATACTTCTGGTAAGCAGAGTGGATGATAAGTATAAGATTTCCACCGGTAATTTTATTGCACAAGAAAAAGTGGATGTTCTGCGGAATAAGATTGATAAGATCAATTCCATGGGTAAAGAGGAACTGAAGGACATGTACAAGTTTATTCTGAACCACCAGAGACTATCCGATAAGGGTGGAGGCGGACTTGGTTTGGTGGATATTGCCAGAAAAACAGGAAATAAGCTGGACTATACGTTTGAGAAATTTAACGACATCTACTACTTTTTCAATCTCGATGTTTACATCGATTTTGTACAGAGATCATAACAGATAAATAATACAATATGGAAGCATTGTCGATTGAAGGAACAGCGAAAACACCGAGTGTCAAGTTTGACGGACAAGAAGGTGTCATTGAAATCAAAGGAAGATCAATACCGGAAAACTCAATTGAGTTTTATAAACCGTTGGTTGAATGGCTGGAGGAATATAGCGGTACCCCGCTGGATCTTACCCAGGTGAATGTTCAACTGGAGTATTTCAACACAAGCTCATCCAAATGTATTCTTGATGTTTTTAAGAAACTGGAAGCCATCCATAAGGGTAAAAGTGAAGTAATCATTAACTGGTATTACGAAGAGGATGATGAAGATATGCTCGAGGCTGGTGAGGATTATGAATCCATTATCAGGGTGCCTTTTAAAATGATAGAAATCGTTGAGTAAAGCAGGCCCACGTCACTATAAAAAAAGGCTGATGCATTTTGCAGCAGCCTTTTTTTGTGATGTTGGCTGCGCCAGTGATATGTTGCTTCGCAACGTGATATGCAGCTTCGCTGCGTGACAGGTGATGAGTAATTATTAGTAGGACTTTTTTCCGGGTGAAGATCGTTCCATAAAGTCAAGAATTCTTTTAAGAACTCTGAAATAGAGTAGAATGTAGAGGACGAAAGTCATCAGCCAGATGATCATTACATTAACCCAAATGGTAGGTAAAAATACTCCTGCAATCATTTTTCGGGGTGCATAGAAGTGAGCTTTCACAAATGGATGAGTTGGGTCCATGTAGATGGGATCCCGTTTTTGGATCATATCGCCTTTGGTCTCTGTATAATAATCGAAGGTTTTATTGTTGGTGACCAACTCTTCGAGACTTGTATTGGTGTGTTCTCGCTCCAACAACTTTAACTCTTCCAGATCAAATGAATGGACAATTTTATTAATTTCATTAACGGCAGCCTTGAAGGTGGTTGAGTAGAAGTGCTTCAGAGTCTGCAGATATTCCCGGGTGTATTCAATGATCTCCTGGTTGATTTTTTCAGGGGTAAGATTGTCCACATATTTCATGGAGTAGGTGGGCGTAGCTTTATAATAGCCATGCATGATCATCCTTTCATTGAACTCATCCCTGATTTCAGTTCGTAATGCGCCCAGATTATAGACCACCTGGCTATTTTCACTGGGATTTTGCAGATTTCTTTCAACAAATGCCAGTTTATTCAAGAGCTCTTTGATATGGAAATTGGCTTTCAGGTTGGCATTGCTTTTAAGTTTATTGTATTCATAGAAATGCTTCTGGTAACTGTTCTCCATAAACTGATATGTTGCCAATCCTTCATAAGCCCATCTGGCTGTAATTATTTCGCCGTAAAACGGGATCCGTTTGGGCGAGGAGATCTGAGGATTCAGGTTTTCATACTTCACAATAATCCCGCTGAGAATGATTTGGGGAATCACCAGGAAGGGAATAAGAATGTAGATAGTGACCACAGTTTTAAAGCTGTCTGAAATGAGCAAACCCATCATATTGGCCATGGCCCAGGCTGAGAAGAGAACAATCCAGTATTCAAAAAACATTCCCTGGATCTCCATAATGGTATTCCCGATCATAACGAATGTAAATGCCTGTATGGCCGATAACATAAATTGAACCGCAACTTTGGAAAGCAGGTACCCCGACCAGCTGAGATTCAGAAATGCTTCGCGTTTAAGGATTTTCCGGTCCTTGATAATCTCCTCGGCACTCACGGTAAGTCCCATGAAGACCGCAACAATCACAGACATAAAGATGTAGACGGGCAGGTTGCTGTTTTCGGCAAGGGTGTATTTGAATTCGTTGGAGACATCGGAATCAATATAGCGAACAATAAAGGCGAGAAGGAAAGCAAGGAGTGGGGCCTCCAGGAAGTTAACAATCAGGTATTGTCTGTTGCTCAACTTGCTCAGGACATCCCTTTTGATGAAAACACCAAATTGTTTCAGTTTCCCGGGAACTTTAAATGAGATCTCAGGAAGTTCTTTTTTACCGGCTTTCTCTTTTTTAACCTCTGCATATTGCTCCCGGAAGTGATCACTCCACTCTTTGGGTGAAATTCTTCTGGTATGGGTCAGTTTGCCATATTCATCCAAAACATTGGTTTCCACAATATTGAATACCTGTTCAGGATTCACATTCCCGCATGTGGCACATTCGCTCTCATTCCAGTCGGCGGCCTGTACTTTGGATTTAAAGTACATGATGGAGTCAATGGGATTACCATTGTAAATCAGGTAGCCTCCGGTATCCAGAATCAGGAGCCTGTCGAACATTTTAAAAATATCGGAAGAGGGCTGATGAATAACTACAAAAACCAGCTTTCCTTTAAATGTCAGATCCTTCAACAGGTCAAGGATGTTCTCACTGTCGCGGCTTGAAAGACCCGAAGTAGGTTCATCCAGAAAGAGAACTGCTGGTTCCCTGATCAATTCAAGTGCAATATTGAGTCTTTTCCGCTGCCCCCCGCTGATCTTCTTATTGAATGGTGAGCCCACCAGTATATCCTTGATTTCAAAAAGCCCCAGGTTTATTAATACCCGCTCAACGTTATCTACCAGTTGGGCTTCCGAATAATTTCCAAAGCAGAGTTTGGCATTGTAGTACAGGTTCTGATACACCGTAAGCTCTTCAATCAGGAGGTCGTCCTGGGACACAAATCCAATGATCCCCTCAATTCCCGGATCTCCGCTGTGTATGTCAACCCCATTGATCAATACTTTTCCTTCCGAGGGTTGATTTGCACCATTGAGCACATTGAGCAATGTGGATTTACCAGCACCGCTGGCACCCATAATTCCCACCAGCCTTCCGGATTGCTCCGTGAAACCTACATCTTGAAGACCAATATCTCCACTTTTGAACCTGTATGTAATGCGATTGGCTTCGAATACGATCTTCGATTTAATTTTGTCACCCACAAAAAGGGAGACAATATCACTGTAGTAGACAGGGGAAATCTGCTGGTTTCGTAAAGATGAACCTGTGTTTAACGGGTATGTTTTAAAGGGTTCCAGGAGCTGTCCATTCATATAGAGCTCAGCCTGGCCCACATATTTTACAAAGTAAAGGTTGGTGGAATGAATGTGAATAAAGCGGATCTGACCTACCAGGTTCTCCCTGTAGATATGTTTTATTTGTTTTCCAGTGGCCTTATCCAGAATGTTATCCACAACCAGGAAGTCACGGTTATCTGCCAGTTTGCCGTCTGAAAGCACAAATGTTCTGATCAGACCAAAATCGTCATCAGGAATATTGAAGGTGTCGGCAACCGTGGTGATAAATTCGATCTCCTGTCCGGTGGCCCGTAAGGTCTCGGATTTAATAAATTCCAGCAACTGAAAGAGTACAATTACCTTCTGGGGCTGGGCGAGTTCTTCGTTAATGGTAGTGCAAATTTTCAAGACCCTCACACTGCGTTTTGCAAGCAATCGCTCTTTTTTGGTCACTTTTGAATCTTCCTCCATGACCTGCCTGTAGTATTCATTAAATACATTCAGGTAGACGGTACTCAATTCCTGGTTAAGTTGCCTGTTTAGAAATGATTCTACAACCAGTCGCCTTTCAGAAGCATCGCTCTCAGGTCGGGAGATGATGGCAAACAGCTGCATTAATGCTTTTAAAATAGCTTCACTCATAGCAGGAAATCATTACACGATGCTATCCTATGTAATAATTCGCTATAGGATATATGTGCCTGTACGAGGTTTGCTACGAAAAGTTTACTTTTTTCACTAAAACCATAGATAAAATGCCAGGAATACCAGGGGTATCAGGATACCTATCACAGTAAGGACTCCTCCCCGTCCAGAAATACCCTTTTTTCCTTTGATCAGAAAGAGTCCTGATATGGCAATCAGGATCAGTCCGAAGGCGAACAAATCGGAGAACCAGGTCCAGAGCTTTTTTGGTTTGTTGTAGTGCAGGTAGTTAACCTCATTGAAAAGAGGCCGGTTTCTTACTTTGGTCAGGGTGATATTCCCTGTTGAAAGTTCAACCAATTCATGTCCGCCCCTGAGGTAGATCATCAAGTGATTGTCATTGGGAAAGTAGTACTGTTTATAACTCTTCTTTTCACCTGTGATATCCAGGATCTCTTCAATTGTCTCCCTGGTAACTCCCTCTTTTGTAAGTGGGGAATGGTAATTGAATGATTCAGAGCGGGATATAATACCAGGATTCCAGTGCCGGGCCACTCCATGGTTCAGGGCGATTCCTGAAATACCATAAATAATACTCATTCCAAAAAACAGAAATCCCAGTTCCCGGTGAATCCACCGGTTCCACTTACGCCAATTCATAAATTCTACTGGGTAACCTCTTTGAATGCAATGGCTTCCACAAAATAGTCAGCCTTCTCGGCTTCAGAATGTGACATTTCAGTTTCATGGTGCTCTTTGGACTCATGGTCTTCCAAATGCTCTTCAGCCTGTACCGGATTGAGTACCCTGAAAACTCCTTTAAAAGCCACTGTGGAACCTTCAAGGGCGATTTGGAATTCATCGATATCACCACTGGTAACAATGCGGAGTTGAGTCTCACCGTCTTCGTCCAATACAAAACACTTTTGTCCACCATGTTTGCATACATGGGTAACCATTCCGGATATGGCCACTTGTTTGCCATCATACTCTGCAGGTTGTGCCAGTAATTCCTGTATGGTCGCTGAGACTGTCTTCTCAGTTTGGGAAGCTTCGTCAGTTGTACCTACTCTCTGAGGTGCCTGATTGCAGGATCCCACCAGGAAAGCAAACAGTACCCATACCATCACATGTTTCATAGCAATAATGTTAATTAAATGCGAAAATACGAAATTTTATGAATTGAAACTCCCGAGGCATGCATCAAGCTCATCATATATCTCAAATACATGGTGCAATTGTAACAACTTGAACAGTTCCATTACATCTTTATTTACATTGCAGATCTTAAATTGGCCGTAATTATTATTTGCTGCTTTCATGGCAGAAAGAAATACACCGAAACCTGAACTGTCTATAAATGTGATACCCTGCAAATCAAAGATCAGATTCACGTTGGGTTTATTGAAATATTCCAGCAGGTTCTCTTTTACAAGTTCTGTAATCAATGCGTTCAGACGGTTGGTGTCCTTGAGTTTTACAACTAGAACATCGCTAATACTTTTAGTTTCGAGCATGTTAGGGTTTTCTATTATAATGTGTCATCAAGTTCCACCAGTGCAAGCTGACTCTGCTCCAGGAATTCATTAACCAGGAATTCATACTGTTCCACTTGCTCCTCCTTTGAAGCCAGAATCTCAAGATCTTTGAGTTGCTCAGCTGCTTTTTTCATTCCCATAACTGCCACAGAGGATTTAGCTTTATGAGCCATTTTGGACAGGTTATCATAATCCTTTTTTCGGAGCAGTTCAGGCATTAAAAGTTTATATTCCTCAATCTGGTCACGAAACAAATCGACCATTTCACGAATAAATTTTGAATCCCCGCCTGACATGGTCCTTAAATAATCCAGATCTGTTATCATAGCAAATAGAGCTAAGTTGAAAACTTATTTGATTCACTAAATTTATTTAAATTATTTTTAGAAATAAACCCTTTGGGATTTATTTATTCTCAGTTGGAAAAAGATGAAGGAGATTATAGCACTTATTTTCGTAGGAAGTCTATCGATTCAGATGGTTTGCGGGCAACTTGGCTTTAGTGAAAAAAGGCAACGCGACAAAAATCTGAATGAGGCTATTACTTACATTACGCAGGAACAATATGAACTAGCAGCTTCCAAGCTGACTCAATGTCTTATCCTTGACAGTGCATTTGCACCCGCATACCTTCAGAGGGGACGTATTTTTCTGGAATGGGGGATGATGGATGATGCGATGCTTGATCTGGATATGGCAATCTTCTATGATTCGTTGTTGGGGGCGGCTTCCTTTTATAAAGGATATATCTTATTTGGAAAAGATACCACCGGTACGGATGCCCTATTGTTCGACAGGGCTATTAATAATGGGTATAACAATCCATGGGCCTTCTATTTTCGAGGGCTCACCAGGATCAGATCGGGCATGGACGGAATGGCAATGAATGATTTAGATGCGGCCATCCATCTCAAGGTTGATTTTGCTCTTGCATATCACGAACGAGCCGGTATTAAGAGGAGAAATGGAGATCTGCAGGGATCACACTTCGATTATCAGACGGCACTGGAGTATCAGGACGTATTTCCTCTGGCTTACAACAACAGGGGGTCGGTAAAGATTCTGCTGGGCGATTATGAAGGAGCCGTCAATGATTATACCATGGCCCTTGAGCAGGATCCAAATCTTATTATTTCATTGAATAACCGGGGATATGCCAGGCATTTCCTGGGTGAATTAAATAAGGCAATGCAGGATTTTGACGCTGCAATTGCCCTGAATGAGCAGTTTTCATTTGCGATACTTAATAAAGCTTCGCTGCTGGCCGGACAAAATGAGGTTGGGCCGGCACTTCAATTGATAGACGGAATCATGGATGAACACCCCGATGAGCAGTTGCTCTATTTGAACAGGGGATTGATTCGCGAACTTACCGGGGATCTGAATGGTGCCTGTGAGGATTGGAGCAGGGCAAAAGAACTAGGAGCTGAGGAAGCTGATGCATATTTAAAGGAGTGCAATAATCTATAAAAGTACTATGGCATTAAGATGGGTTAACGTAGGAGTATTGTTGTTTATTCTTCATAGCCTGCTATGGTCACAGGAGGATGTAAAGATATCTAAGAATCATTTTAAGACCGGAATTGAAATTGGATTCAAGGAGGCATGGAACAGCATCAGGGAAGGAGATAAGAACTATAAGGCAGGAGTAGGCACCTATGGTATAGCCCGGGACCATTATCTATTTTCTCAGCAATACAATACAAACCACGCGGAGTTAAACTATAAACTGGGTGTTTGCTATCTGTTTACAGATGACAAATACAAAGCCATCGATTTTTTTCACAAAGCTTATATCCTTGATCCTGAAGTAAGCGGGGATATTCACCTTTTGCTTGGTCGGGCTTATCAACTGGTACTTGAGTTTGATAAGGCAATCGAACATTACAGTAATCACATGGAAGTGCTTGATCTTTCCGAACAGGAAGCTTACTCAGCGGTGATGACCAAATATTTAGCTGAGTGCCAGTCGGGTAAAAATCTATCCAAAAAGCCTGTCAGGGTTATCCTTCAGAATCCTGGGGAAGCGATCAATTCAAAATTTGATGATTACAATCCCATCTTCGCATATAATGACACAGCCCTCTTCTTCACATCCCGAAGGCCCTTTGAAAAATCAAAAAGGAATCTGATTGACAACAAGTTTAATGAAGATATCTACATCTCAGATTATAATGGCGGATCATTTGATCAGGCAGTCAGGTTAGAAAAACCATACAACTCAGAAAACAATGATGCGCTGGTTGGAATTTCGGTTGAAGGTGACAAGATCCTTATCTACAAGGGAAATATCCAGGGGGGAGATTTACGGATTACCACCTTTAATCCCGAGAAGAATAAATGGTCGAGGCCAAAAGGATTCAGGAGTAAAATCAAGAGCAAGGATGGAGAGACATCGGCCTGCCTTTCGCCCGACGGACAGGAACTGTATTATATATCAAGGAACACGGAGCTGAGCCTGGGTGGCAAGGATATTCTACGGTCCACCCGTGATGCAAAAGGGAAGTGGAAGGACCCCGTTAATCTGGGGGGAGAAATCAACACACCTTATGATGAGGAGGGTGTATTCATTACACCCAATGGCAGGTTTCTCTATTTTGCCTCCCAGGGGCACAACAGCATGGGGGGATTTGATATTTTTCGCTCAGAGCGAAAAACAAACGGAGAATGGTCGGCACCTCAGAATTTAGGTTACCCCATTAATACACCCGATGATGAAGTGTTTTATATTACCGATCAGACTGGATCTTACGGTTACTATTCCACCATTCGCGAAGGAGGAATCGGTTCAAAGGATATATATAAGGTAATCTATCTGGGTTCAGAAAAGGAACTAATATTTACAACCAGGGATCAGCTTGTGGCAGGTCCCGATACCGAAAAGACCGGATTTTTAACTTTACCCAGGCTCCTGGATCTGGATTCCACATTTCTACTCACCGGTCATGTACTGGATACTATTGGTGATGACTTGCCTGTCTTCTCCAAGCTTACTTTCATTGATCCCCTTGAAGGTAGTCAGGATGCATTTGCAATCTCTGATTCGGCAACAGGTAAATTTACGGCCAGGCTTCCACAAGCCAAAGTATATGGCGTAGAGATTAATGCACCGGGGTATCTTTACTTCCTGGATATTCTTGATCTGTCTGGCGAAAGTAATGATCAGATAATAGAACGCAATTTTTACCTGCAGAAGGTTGAAGTTGGAATTAAAGTGGTACTTGATAACATCTATTTCCAAACAGGTAAGTCTGTATTGATGCCAGAGTCATTCGATGAACTTGACCAGGTGCTGCGTTTCCTTGAAAATAATCCAACCATTAAGCTTGAAATTGCAGGTCACACCGATAATACTGGCTCCCTTCGAATTAACCAGAAACTATCAAGGGAGCGGGCTAAAGCTGTGGTGGATTACCTGGTGGCGGCCGGTATTGATCCGGAGATGCTTAGGTCCCAGGGATACGCTGATACTCAGCCAGTTGCCACTAACGACACCTCTGGAGGCAGAAAGCAAAACCGAAGGGTTGAATTCGAGGTGATTTCTAAATAGAATCCTGTTATTTAACAATTTCTTTCCTGCCCAAAAGTGTTACTTTTGTCGGTATGAATAAAACAGTCTTTTATGACCATCATATGGCTTTAGGTGCAAAGATGGTTCCTTACGCCGGATTCGAAATGCCGGTTGAATATCAGGGGGTAAAACAGGAGCATATCAATGTAAGGGAGAATGTGGGCGTATTCGATGTTTCACACATGGGAGAGATATGGATCAAAGGTCCTAATGCATTCGACCTGGTACAAAAACTTACCTCCAACGATGTAACAAAACTGAATCCCGGAAAGATACAATACACTTGTTTTCCCAATGACAGGGGAGGTATAGTAGATGATTTATTGATATACAGGTATGAGGAAGAGCGTTATTTGCTGGTAGTGAATGCTTCGAATATTGAAAAGGATTTCAACTGGATCGTTGAGAATAACACCAATGGAGCCATTGTAGAGAATGCGTCACACCTTATTTCACAGCTGGCGGTTCAGGGACCGAAAGCAGAGGCCCTGATCCAGAAGCTTACCTCCTTCGATCTTTCAACTATTTCCTACTACAATTTTGTTACCGCTCCATTGGGTGGCGCTTCGGAAGTCATTATAAGCAATTCAGGTTATACCGGTGCCGGGGGATTCGAACTTTATATCCATAATGAGGATGCAGCCCTGATCTGGGAAAAGCTGTTCGAGGCAGGAAAAGTGATGGGATTGCAGGCGGCCGGACTGGCATCCAGGGATACCCTCAGGCTGGAGATGGGATTTTGTCTTTATGGAAACGACATAAATGAAACCACATCACCACTGGAGGCCGGTCTGGGGTGGATCACTAAATTCGCCTCTGGAAATGATTTTATCAACAGGGAGAAACTGGAACAGCAGAAATCCAGTGGAGTCGAAAAGCTTTTGGTCTGTTTTGAGCTAATGGAGAGAGGGATTCCAAGGCAGCATTATCCCATCCTTAATGGGGACGGCAGGGCTATTGGAGAAGTGACTTCCGGAACCATGTCTCCAATGCTAAACAAGGGAATAGGAATGGGTTATGTTGACACTTCTCATGCTGCAAAAGATACGGAGTTTAAGATAGGAATCAGGAACAGGCAAATTCTTGCCCGGGTAGTTAAACCTCCCTTTTATAAATCAGGGGAATAAGAAAAACAGATGGATAAGCAGAAGATAGAGGTGTGTTATTCACCCGCCCTTTTTCCCTATTATGAGAATCCCGACGCCATTGTTGTGGTAACAGATATTCTCAGGGCCAGTTCAGCGATTGTCACTGCATTTATGAATGGGGTTGAGCGGATCATTCCCGTTGGAACCCTGGAAGAAGCAAAAGCCTATAAGGATAAAGGATTTATGGTGGCTGCCGAAAGAGATGGCATTGTCAGGGATTTTGCTGATTTTGGAAATTCACCCTATAATTTCACCCCTGAACGGGTGCGCGGAAATCAAATTATTTACAGTACCACAAATGGCACCAATGCCATTAAACTTGCCTCCAGTGGAAGCCAGGTACTTATTGGTGCATACCTGAATATCACCGCCCTGGCAAAGCACATCAGGGAGGCAGGCAAAGATTTGCTCATATTATGTGCAGGCTGGAAGAATAAATATAACCTTGAAGATACCCTCTTTGCCGGAGCGCTATCCCAAATGGTATTAGAAGATCAGAGGTTTTTTACCATGTGCGATTCTACATATGGTGCAGTGGATCTGTATGATGCAGCGAAGACTGACCTTATGGGCTATATTGATAAGGTGGCCCAGCGGCAAAGGTTAAAAGCCAATGGACTTGACGATGTAATAGGATACTGTCATGAATTCGATCATACGGATCTTATACCTGTATTAGAAGAAAACTACCTGATACCGCTTAGAGATATTAAGTGAAAACAGATAAATTTGTATTATCTATAAGTTATTCACAATTCTTGGTTAGCAATTGTATTAAGCGTAATTTTATTTGTTATTGCAATAACAACAGCACCTGAAATCTTATACACCTTTAAAACTTAATCGGATGAAAAAGCATAATTTTTCCGCAGGCCCGTCAATTCTTTCCCCATACACCATTAAAAACACAGCTGATGGCATCATGGATCTGAATAATTCAG
>PVMS01093291.1_pt1 | contig 18442 bp, 17 predicted proteins | sample 1853461 | NCBI WGS metagenome assembly PVMS01 (sample SAMN08582032, study PRJNA380276) | Marine sediment metagenome, whole genome shotgun sequencing project. | isolation source: ocean sediment barecode stripped | collected 2017 | reverse complement strand
GGCCATTGAAGGACGGCGTCATCGCTGACTTCACGGTCACAGAGAAGATGCTGCAACATTTCATTCGCAAGGCGTTCGACACTCGCTATTTCCGGCCGAGCCCTCGGGTTTTGATCTGTGTGCCCTACGGTTCGACGCAGGTCGAGCGTCGTGCGATTCGAGAGTCTGCCGAGGGTGCGGGTGCTCGCAAGGTGTATCTGATTGAAGAGCCAATGGCTGCCGCAATCGGTGCCGGAATGCCGGTTCACGAGGCACGGGGCTCTATGGTACTCGACATCGGTGGCGGCACGTCGGAGGTCGCGGTAATTTCGCTGAACGGCATCGTGTACGCAGCATCGGTCCGAATCGGTGGTGACCGCTTCGATGAAGCGATCACCAATTATGTGCGTCGCAACTACGGCATCCTGATTGGTGAAGCCACGGCTGAGCGCATCAAGCTCGAGATCGGGTCGGCCTTTCCGGGCCAGGAAGTGCTCGAGATCTCGGTCAAGGGCCGCAATCTATCCGAGGGCGTGCCACGCAGCTTCACGCTCAACAGCAATGAAATTCTCGAAGCCTTGCAGGAACCGCTGCAGGGTATTGTTGGCGCCGTTAAAGAGGCGCTCGAACAAACACCACCGGAGCTCGGCGCCGATGTCGCAGAGCGCGGCATCGTGTTAACGGGCGGTGGCGCGATGCTGCGCGATATCGACAAGCTGCTCATGGAAGAAACCGGGTTGCCCGTTGTGATCGCCGACGATCCGATGACCTGTGTCGCCCGCGGTGGCGGACGCGTCATTGAACTCATGGACGAACATGGGCCCTCTGTATTCGGTCTGGAGTAAGTCATAATCAGGGCCCGGTCGACGATTTGCAGAAACCAGGCTAGCCCGCGATGATCTCCACCCGAAGCAGTAACAACACTCTGGCAAGAATTCCGGCGCTGGGAGTTCGCGTGCTGACCTTGATGGCCTTGAGCATCCTGCTCATGGTGCTCGATCATCGGCAAAATCACCTCGACACAGTCCGCAGGGCCATCGGCGTCGCGGTCTACCCAATCCAGATAATCGTCGACGCCCCGTTCCGCTTGTGGGAATGGCTGGCCGAGAGCACAGCCGATCGCAACAAGCTTCAACTCGAACTCGGGCGGCTCCAGGTCGAACGGCTTCTGACTCGGGCCCGGTTGCAGCAACTCACTGCGCTGCGGGCCGAAAATGACCGCCTTCGCGAACTGCTCGAAGCACGGTCGCAAATCCGTGATGAAATTCGCGTCGCCGGTATCATGGCGGTCGATGCAAATCCGTATCGGCATAACATCGTGATCGACATCGGAAGTCGCGACGGCATTTACGATGGGCAGGCTATCATTGACGCCAATGGCGTCATCGGCCAGGTTCTCGAAACAGGGCTATCAACGTCGCAGGCCATATTGATCAGCGATCCCAGCCATGCGCTACCGGTCGAAGTTAACCGCAACGGGTTGCGAACGATCGCCAACGGCACCGGCGAATTCGATCGACTCGACCTTCCATATCTGCCCAACAACGCAGACATTCGTGAGGGTGATTTGTTGGTCACATCGGGCCTGGGTGGCCTCTTCCCCGCCGGTTACCCGGTCGCCAGGGTGGCTACCATCAACCGGATTCCTCAAGCGCAATTCGCCGACGTAACGGCTGTGCCGACCTCGGCACTCGACCAGGTCCGCGAGGTGATGGTCATTTGGTCAGCCAACAGTGCTCCGGCGGCAGATGATTAGACGACGCCTAATTCGCCGGCTACCTGTCGTCATCACGATCATTATCGCTATGATGCTTATGGTCTTGCCATTGCCCAATTGGGTGGAAGCATTCCGGCCCGATTGGGTCGCATTGATCCTGATTTATTGGGCGATGACGTTGCCGCGCACGTGGAGTGTCGGCTCGGCGTGGATCACGGGGCTCATACTTGACGTGGCGCAAGGCACGATCCTCGGACAGCACGCGCTTGCCCTATGTCTTATCGTTTTTGTCACGGTCCGGATTCATTTGCTGATGCGCGTGTTTCCAATGTCGCAGATGACCGTGACGGTATTTGCCCTGCTTGCGCTCTACCAGTTCATTCTGTTTTGGATCAACGGCGTCGCCGGCATTCCCTCGCCGGCGATCACCTACTGGGCGCCCGTTATCGGCGGAGCAATAATGTGGCCGGTCATTTCGATAATGCTGACCGGTGCACGCATGCGAGCTCAGTAAGTGGACCTGCTGTCCCCAATCAAGGACCACCATTCCGAGCGTCGCCTGTTCATATCGCGCGTCGCGATGACGGCAACAATCGGCTTTGTATTGGTCGGCATCGTCATTGCCCGTCTCGTGCAACTGCAGGTGTTTGACTATGAATTGTTTGCAGAACAGTCCCAGGGCAATCGCTTTCGCATAGAAGCCGTTCCGCCAACTCGAGGCCTGATCTTCGATCGTCGCGGTCGAGTGCTCGCGGAAAACCTGCCCGCCTACCAGCTCGAGTTGATCCCTGAACAAGTCGGCGATCTCGATGACACACTGCAACGCCTAGCTGCACTCGAACTGATTGCGGCTGAAGATATTCCACGCTTCAAGGAGATGTCCCAAAGCGGGCCAAGATTCAAACCAGTCTCGCTGAACTTGCGCCTGACCGATGAGGAAATCGCCAATTTCGCCGTTCAACGGCCGCGCTTCCCGGGTGTCGATTTCCGACCGCGACTTATCCGACACTACCCGAATGGCGAAGCCGTCGCGCACGCAGTCGGTTATATCGCGGCATTGTCGAAGAGCGACCTGCAAAGACTGGACCGTTCGAAGTACGCCGGTACTGCCCATACGGGCAAGACCGGTGTAGAGAGCAGCTACGAATCGAACCTGCACGGCGACGTCGGCCACAACAATGTGATGACCAATGCACTCGGCCGGAGGGTACCTGCAGATTCCAGCGACTTGCTGGGTGCGCTACCCGGCGATGAATCCCCGGCGCCGGGCGACGACGTTTATCTGAGCCTGGACCTGGATCTGCAATTAATCGCGACCAAAGCCCTCGAAGGGCGGCGTGGTGCCGTCGTCGCTATTGACCCCTGGACCGGCGAGATTCTCGCGCTCGTCAGCGCACCGGCGTTCGACCCCAACATGTTTGCCGTCGGCATGACGACCTCCGAGTTCTCGGCATTGCGGAACGATCCGGATCAACCGTTATTCAACCGGGCTGTTCGCGGAGCATACCCACCAGGATCAACCATCAAACCCATGCTGGCTATTGCCGCACTCGAGACGGGCGCGACCAACCTGACACGCAAGACCATGTGCGTTGGCTACTTCATATTGCCCAACACCACGCATCGCTATCGTGACTGGAAACCCGAAGGTCATGGTGAAGTTGACTTGCACACCGCGATCTCGCAGTCCTGCGACGTGTATTTTTACGAGATCAGTGTCGACATTGGCATCGACAACATGCACGACTACCTGGATCGATTCGGCCTCGGGCGTGTGAGCGGCATCGATATCGGCGGCGAACATGAGGGTCTCGTACCATCACGCGAATGGAAGAGGAACGCGTTTAGCGATCCGGCCGATCAACGCTGGTTTCACGGTGAAACGGTTATCGCTTCAATCGGTCAGGGATACATGCTGACGACGCCATTGCAGCTCGCGAACGCCATTGCTGCAATTGCAACACGCGGCGCCCGATACCAACCACGTATCGTCGCGGCCACAGAGAATACGTTGTCGGGCGAGCGCACGCTGTCCACGGCGAAACGTCTCAACAACATCACCCTCGACGAAGAGACGAATTGGGATACCGTAATCTACGCAATGCGTGAAGTGATGCACGGCCTGCGGGGGACAGCTCGGGCTGCAGGGCTTAATGCGGAGTACGAGATGGCCGGCAAGAGCGGCACTGTGCAGGTGTTTTCGCTATCGCAGGACGAGGAATACGACGAAGAGGAAATCGACGAACGACTGCGCGATCACGCACTGTTCGTTTCATTTGCGCCGGTCGAAAATCCGCGCATAGCAGTCGCAGTGATTGTCGAAAACGGATCGAGCGGCAGCCGGGTTGCAGCGCCGATTGCCCGCCAGATAATGGACGAATACCTCGGGTACGGTAGCCATGCGAATCAGTGACACGCGAAGATTGATCGACCGCTCGGCCCCTCTGGGGAACGCGGGCCGCGGCATGCGGCGCCTCAACATCGATGGCCCGTTGCTCGGCGGTCTGTTATTGATTTGCGCGCTGGGCCTGGTTGTCCTGTATAGCGCAGTTGGCGAGAGTATGCGGTTGTGGCTTAACCAGCTTGCGAGACTTGGTGTTGCGCTTATCGTGATGTTCATCATTGCTCAATTATCCCCCGACTTTTTACGCCGCTGGACGCCGTGGGGGTTCGCTGCCGGTTTGCTATTGCTTGTCCTCGTATTGACGACGGGTGAAGTCAGTCAAGGTGCACGGCGTTGGCTCGACCTTGGCATTCGCTTTCAACCATCGGAAATAATGAAGCTTGCTGTGCCAATGATGGCCGCGTGGTACTTGCACGATCGGCAAATCCCGCCGAGGGCCGGGCCACTGTTGTTGCTCGCCATTATGATTGTTGTCCCGACGGCTTTGATCGCACAGCAACCCGATCTTGGCACCGCCCTGCTCGTGGCCGCATCAGGCATGATTGTCGTCGTTCTCGCCGGTCTGCCGTTTCGGCTAATGATCACGCTCGCGGTCTTGTCAGTGCCCGGCGCCTATGGCCTTTGGCAATTGATGGAGGACTACCAAAAACAACGCGTACTGACACTTTTAGATCCCAACAGCGACCCGCTCGGCGCCGGCTACAATATTATTCAGTCAAAAATCGCCATAGGCTCAGGCGGCTTATTCGGTAAGGGCTGGACCAACGGCTCGCAGGCACAACTTGAATACTTGCCAGAGCGCGAGACCGATTTCATTTTTGCCGTGATGGGTGAGGAACTGGGTCTTCTTGGCCTGTTATCGCTCCTGTGTTTGTACATGTTTGTCGTCGGTCGCGGCCTGTACATCGCCGTGCAGGCGCCCGACACTTACTCGCGGCTGCTCGCGGGCTCGATTAGCCTGACGTTTTTCGTTTACGTACTGGTCAACACGGCAATGGTCACCGGTCTCGTGCCAGTGGTGGGGGTTCCGTTGCCGCTGGTCAGTTTTGGCGGAACGTCCATGGTGACGCTGATGGCCGGTTTCGGTATTCTGATGTCAATTCACTCGCACCGAAAACTGTTGCCTCACTAATGTTTTACCGATTCCTCTCGGGCATTGCTCTTTTCCTGATCATTGCTCCAACGACCTACGCTATCGATATCGATCAACCCGATGTCGATGCATTCATCGAGTCGATGGTTAATGAACACGACTTCGACCGTGACTATCTGGTTCGTATCCTCGGCCAGGCCGAGGTTAAAGAATCGATTCTCGAAAAAATCAGCAAGCCGGCAGAAAAGACGCTGACCTGGGCCGAGTACCGGCCGATATTCATGACGTCGGAGCGCATTCAGGCCGGCGCAACTTTCTGGCGGGAGAACCGCGAATCGCTGGACGACATTAGCCGCAGCACCGGAGTTCCCGCCGAAATCATCGTCGGCATTATTGGTGTAGAGACGTATTACGGTCGAATCACGGGCGGACACCGGGTACTCGACGCGCTTGCGACGCTTGCGTTTCACTATCCGCCGCGCGCCAAGTTTTTTCGGCGCGAACTCGAAGAATTCTTGTTACTGGTTCGCGAAGAAGAAATGCAGGCCACCGATGCATTCGGCTCGTACGCCGGCGCGATGGGTCGGCCACAATTCATGCCCTCAAGCTATCGCGCTTATGCAGTTGACTCCACCGGGGATGGAAAAAGGGACATCTGGAATAATTGGACCGATGTCGCTGGCAGTGTCGCCAATTATTTTGTTCGACACGGCTGGACCGCCGGCGAGGACGTCACGACGCAGGCAACCTTGAGCAGCCAATTTCGCGGGCCACCACCCGACAACACGCTGGCCGCTAACGAAACGGTCAGCTCACTGAGCCAGTCCGGCGTCATGTTTTCGACCGATCTGTCGAGCGATAGCGAAGGCCAGCTTGTTACGCTTGAAGGTGCTAATGGCACCGAGCACTGGGTCGGTTTTCACAACTTTTTCGTTATCACGCGCTACAACCACAGCGTCATGTATGCGCTCGCTGTACATCAGCTAGGCCAGGAAATCTTGCTCGAGGTTGTGCATGACGAGTCGTAGCGCCGCGCAATACCTGATCACGTTTGTGATTCTGGGTTTATTGACAAGTTGTAGCTCCACGAAAACCACGGACGGATTACCGTCAGGCGAATACGCGTCGATTCCACGCGTGCCCGACGATGCAATACCTCGTCCGGAGCCCAAAAGCCGTCATGGCAACGCACCCGACTATGAAGTATTCGGCCAGCGTTACACGGTGATGGAAAGCGCCAGCGGTTACCACGAGCGTGGAGTTGCCTCGTGGTACGGCAAGAAGTTTCACGGCAATCCAACTGCTATGGGCGAGACGTACGACATGTACGAAATGACCGCTGCACACAAGTCACTGCCTTTGCCAACCTATGTCCGTGTCCGCAGTTTGCGCAATAACAAGACGGTGGTCGTGCGTGTGAACGATCGCGGTCCTTTTGTACACAATCGAATTATCGACCTTTCGTACTCCGCGGCAGTAAAGCTGGACATGATTGGCACCGGAACCAGCCTGGTCGAAGTCGAGGCGATTACTTTCGACGGACCGACAGGTGACCAGCCCACACGACAAGTAACGCCGCCGGCCGAGCCACCGACGCCCGTGGTGAGTAAGCCGCATCAGGTATTTGTACAAATCGGCGCCTTTGGCAGCAGTGACAATGCGGATCGGCGGGTAGCCCTGTTACGTAGCGGTGGAATCGGCGCCGGGTTCGTACTTGAGGACTCGTCCGCGGTTCCGACGCTGTTCCGCGTGCGCATGGGGCCGATTCGCAGTGTCGAGCAATACGATATGCTCGTCGAGGAACTCGACAAACTGGGCATCACTGACCCTATCCTCGTCACCGAATAACAAGGCACGACCCGCAGTCCGGGCATGGATGCACAGGCCTGCCGAGCCGTGCATTGAATTCGAAGGCCGTGTGATTAAGTTGGCGCGTCCGGTTAGAATACGCGCCCCGATCCGAAGCCTTTGAGAATTCATGAAAGTCCGTTCCCTCGCGTTGCTTGCGTTATTTATCGCCGTCTGTTCACCCGCCGAAGAGCCGCGGCCCATTCCCGCGCCGCCTTTGATCGGCGCCACGAGCTATCTCATGATCGACAGTAAAACGGGTCGCGAGCTGGCATCACTAGATCCGGATACCGCGGTGGCGCCGGCCAGCCTGACAAAACTCATGACAACGTATGTCGTTTTCAGTGCCCTCAAAGATGAGCAGATCCGGCTCGACGACGAGGTAACGATCAGCGAGAAGGCCTGGCGAATGCCGGGCTCCAGGATGTTTATCGAAGTTGGCAAACGCGTATCGGTACACGACCTTCTGCTCGGCATGATCGTTCAGTCGGGCAATGACGCCAGTGTGGCGTTGGCCGAATATGTTGCGGGCTCCGAATCCGTCTTCGCGGATCTGATGAATCAATTTGCGTCGTCGATCGGTATGCACTCAAGTCATTTTGTAAATGCAACCGGATTGCCCGATGAAAACCATTATTCGACTGCGCGTGATCTGTCGACGCTTGCCAGAGCAACCATCGAACAATTTCCAAATTACTATCAATGGCACTCTCTCAAAGAATTTACGTTTAACGACATCAAGCAATCAAACCGCAATAACCTGCTTTGGCGCGATGACTCGGTTGACGGCATCAAGACCGGGCATACCGATGCCGCGGGCTATTGCCTCGTTGCGTCGGCAGAACGTAGTGATATGCGGCTGATAACCGTCGTTCTCGGTACGTCCAGCGTTAAAGCCAGAACCGACGGTAGCCAGGCACTCCTTAATTATGGTTTTCGCTTCTTTGAAACACGATTGGTGTACAGGGCCGGCGCCGAAATATCCAAAGCTCGAGTCTGGAAGTCTGCTAACGAATACACGGCACTCGGCGTGATGGACGATCTGTATATCACCGTGCCGCGTGGCGCCTACGATTCACTGGAATCCGTACACAACATTCCCGCCATCCTGGAAGCGCCGGTCGCCGAAGGACAGCCGTTGGCCGAGATCAGCATCAGCCTTGGCGGTGACAATCTCGTCACCGAGCCACTTCGGGCACTGGCGGATAATCCGGTCGGCTCGTTCTGGCAACGCACCAAAGACACTGTCAGCCTTTGGTTTGAATAGACAATTACACCATGAACGACGAAACGCTACTTGAGTTTCCCTGCGATTTTCCGATCAAAATCATGGGTCGCGAGTCGACTGAATTTCGAGCGTTAGCGCGTGCTCTCGTCGAAAAACACATAGGGCCAATTTCGGACGATGCGATCTACAGCGCGCTGAGCCGTAACGGAAGTTTTGTCTCCGTTACAATAACGGTCAATGCGCAAAGCCAGCAACAGCTCGACGATATCTATCGCGAAATCACCTCAAACGACGACGTTCTGATGGCGTTATGAGCCAAGTATCGGTACGCAAGCTGGGTCTGCAGGACTACGAGCCAGTCTGGCGAGCTATGCAACGTTTCACAGATCTTCGTGATGCGACGACGCCCGACGAAATCTGGCTCTGTGAGCATCACCCGGTATTCACGCTCGGTCTAAACGCGGCTCTTGAGCATCTGCTCGCGCCGGGCGATATCCCTGTCGTGCAAATCGATCGTGGTGGTCAGGTTACCTATCACGGTCCCGGCCAACTCATGATTTATTCACTCATCGACATTCGTAGGGCCGGCCTCGGCATTCGCGACCTCGTAACTGCGCTCGAACAGTGTGTTGTCGATCTCGCTGCCGAGTACAACATTGCAGCCACTAGTCGCGGCGACGCACCCGGGGTTTACGTCGATGGCATTAAGCTGGCCAGCGTCGGTCTGCGAATCCGCCGCGGTGCCAGCTTTCACGGCATGGCCCTTAATGTGAATGTCGATCTCGAACCGTTTTCGCGAATCAATACCTGCGGCTTTCAGGATCTTGACGTCACTGACCTGGCGCGACTCGGTGCGGAAGACGACACCAGCCTGGTAGGAGATCGCTTACTGCCACATCTGCTGCGGCATCTGCGCCTCGATGGCGCCGCGCTTTCGGACGGACCGGCGAGTTTGGAATTGAGCTAGTCGCGATTCAACGCCGTTAGACGCTCGACTGTGCCGACATCTTCCCAAGGCCCGCTATACAACTCACCAGCAAGTTGATTCGCGTCCGCGGCCACACGCAACAATGGTGCCAGCGGAAACGACCCTGCCGAACAATCGTCGAAGAATTCCGGTCGGTAGATAGCCACACCACTAAACGTCAACTGCGGGCTCTCGCCGTTGCGCACCCGGTCATCGACGATATCGAAATCACCTTGGGTTTTGTGCGGCGGTGTCGGTACTAACATTAGCTTTCCCAATGTGTGCTCATCGAAGTCGCACTTGGGCATTGGCATGTCACTGACGATATCGGTGTTGACGACGAGGAACGGGTCGGCGCCAAGCATTGGTAATGCACGATGAATGCCGCCACCGGTCTCCAGGACGTTGTCACCTTCCGGGCTATAAACGACATTGAGACCATAGTCAGATCCGGAACCGATCCGGTCGACGATTTGTTCACCGAGCCATCCCAGGTTAATAACCACGGTATCCACTCCGATACCCTTCATCGCGTCAAGGTGCCGTTCGAGCAGACTCCGCCCGCGAACCTCCACCAGTGCCTTCGGCAAGTTGTCCGTAACCGGTCGCAAGCGCTCGCCGCGACCCGCCGCGAGAATCATCGCAATCACGGTGTCTCCTCGAGCGCAGGCAAGCAATGCTCACTGATCAGGTTGACGATGTAATCTAGCTCTTCGTACGCCGGTCCAAGCTCAACGATGTAGCGAAGTGTTCGCGGTATGTCCGCCATGTAACCGGTTTTGCCATCCCGATGGTTCAGACGCGCAAAAATGCCTGCAGCCTTTAGATGTCGTTGCACGCCCATTAAGTCGAAGTACCGCAGAAATGTTGCCGAATCAAGTTGGCTTTTGATATTCCCGTCAAGTACCGAGTAAAAGTCGAGAGCCCATTCACGGACCCGCGCTGCCGGCCAACTGACATAACAGTCTTTGAGTAACGATGCGAGATCGTAAGTGAGCGGCCCTTCGACGGCATCCTGAAAATCAAGAATGCCCGGATTGTCTTTTTCGGTCCGCATCAGGTTGCGCGAGTGGAAATCGCGGTGCACAAAAACCTGTGGCTGATCGAGCGCGTTGGCAACGAGCGTTTCACAAGTGGCTTGCCAGCACAGCTCATCCTCAGCGGAAAAATTCAACCCCAGATGCGTCGTGCACAACCAGTCGCGAAATAACGATAACTCCTGGCGCAGCAAATGGTCATCGAATGGCGGCAATGATCCCTGGTACACGACACCGTTATTTTGAATTGTTGCAAGCGCTCGAATCGCATCCGCGTACAAGGAGTCCGCGGAATCGGGCATTTCCTTCAGCGCCGTCAGGTATAAATTCGGACCTAAATCGGTCAGCAGCACAAAGCCCAAATCTTTATCGGCCTCGATGATCCGCGGCGCGTTAAGTTGCATCGCTTCGAGGTACCCGGCAACTTGCAAGAACGACGTGCAATCTTCTTGCCCAGGTGGTGCGTCCATAACGATGAAACTTCCCTGCTCGGTCTGCAATCGAAAATAGCGCCGAAAGCTGGCGTCCGCTGACGCTGGCTCGGGATGGATGCCCGCTAAGACATCGATATTACTGAGCCAATCGGTCATGGCGACCAAGCGCGGATCGGAACGAACGCTCGATTGAGTAATCAGAATTCTCCGTAACGCATTGAAGCACCAGCAAAACTATGCGAAGGTAACACAGTTAAACTGGAGTTTATCCCGGTTGTATCGGTTCCTGAAGAAGCCGTATTCCGATCACCTCGTGTTTTCAAAATACCTGATCATCGCCGGCGGCCTGCTGGTTCTACCCCATGCGGACGCCGCAGAGTCTGCTGCGTGTCAAACATCTCTTGATCTGCTGTCCGCTGACTCGTTGCTGCCGGTTTCCTCGTCAACCAGCGACACCGTGATTGAATTCGAAGCGGGTGACTTCGAGGCGCAGTTCGGCGCGAACCCGACCGCCCGCATGGGTGGCGGCGTCATTCTTCGCAAGGGCGACAAGGTAGCTGCTGCCGAATCCGCGCGCTATGAGCCAATCGGTCGCTCGTTGCAGCTCGAAGGCAACGTGCGTTACCAGGACCTCGGAACTCAAATCGAGTCCGATTTCGCGGAATTTGCCTATGACTCCGGTCGCGTTCGATTTGAAGGCGCCAGATTTTCGCTCGGCGCGAGCAACGCGCGTGGCGCCGCTGAGGCCGTAGAAATCAGCGAACAAGGTCGTCTCGAGCTCGACGGCGTCAGTTATACAACCTGCCCGCCTGATTCGAACGACTGGTTAATTGAAGCCAAATCTATCGACCTCGATACACGCCAAGGCATCGGAACTGCGAGAGGGATGAAGCTGCGCTTCCAGGGAATTCCAATTCTGTATGCACCGTACCTGTCTTTCCCGATCGGCGATGCACGAAAGTCCGGAATCCTGGCCCCGGTCTTTGGTTCAACCCATCGTGGCGGCGCCGAAATTCGTGTGCCGTACTATTTCAATATCGCACCAAACTACGACGCGACGGTAACTCCGAGATGGATATCCGATCGCGGATTGCAATTGCAAACAGAATTTCGTTATCTGACCGAATCTATGGACGGCGAGATCAATGCCGACTATCTCGACAGCGACGAATTGACTAACAACTCACGTTACTATTATAGCTTGAAGCACAAATCGTTTTTTGCAGGCGGTTGGCGCAACCGAATAGATTTTAGCGAGGTATCGGATAGCCAATACTTCGAGGACCTCGGTGGCAGCCTGAGCGTCTCGAGTATCACGCACCTCGATCGCCACATCAGTTTCGACTACCTCACCGACCACATGTCATTTTTTGGACAGGTACAAGATTACCAAACTTTATTGACAACTGATGACGGCGTAACTCTGATCGAAGAACCTTATCAACGCGTACCGCAATTACACATGCGCGGATTATGGCCACAGCAGTGGCTGGGCCTGCAGATCGGACTCGCTGGCGAACTCGTCAATTTCGATCGCGACGTCGGGGTTACGGGCTGGCGATTGAACCTGGTGCCCGAAGTCGCGTTGCCAATTTCCCGACCTGGGTGGTTCGTGAAGCCAGCCGTCGCTCTCGATTACACGCGCTACGACCTGAGTAACAACGATCCCGACGATATTGACGATCCAGTGCGCACAGTGCCAATCGCCAGTTTTGATACCGGCCTGATACTTGAACGCATTATGAGAAACAGCGCGCGAATTCAAACGATAGAGCCTCGTCTTCTTTACGCGCATGTGCCCTACCGCGAGCAATCGGGCTTGCCGGTTTTCGACACGATTGTGCCGGACTTGAACTTGGTTCAGTTGTATCGTACCAATCGATTTCTTGGCGTCGACCGCATTGCCGATACCGACCAGGTCAGTATCGGCATTACGTCTCGAATTCTTGATGTGTCGACCGGCAGAGAACTAGTTGCCGCAACCCTTGGTCAAACGCGCTACTTCAGTACGAGCGGTGTGACACTTCCGGGCCAGCCCATCGTGCCGACCGAATCATCAGACTACATTGCAGAACTAAGCTTCCTGATCAAGAAAAACATCAATTTCGATCTCGGCTATCAATGGGGTGCAACCGGTGACGGCACGACTCGATCAGAAGCGCGATTTCAATATCGCCCGTCAGACAATAAGATCCTGAATCTCGCCTATCGTTTCCGTCGCGGCTCGTACGAGCAAGGTGATATTTCCTTGTTATGGCCGCTAGGCAGCAAGTGGAATATTGTCGGTCGTTACAATTACTCGTTCCGTGACGAAGAGGCGCTTGAAAAATTCATTGGCTTCGAATACGCAAGCTGCTGCTGGGGAATCCGGCTCGTGGCGCGGCGCTACATATCGACGCGTGATGGAACTCAGGATTCCTCGATTGGTCTGCAACTGGTACTGAAGGGTATGAGCAGCGTCGGGACTGCGGCCGACAAATTTCTTGAACGTGGTATTCTTGGATATTCGACAGACTTTCGGTAAGGAAAAGTGTTAAAAATCAATAAATTAGGCGCAGTGTTCGCACTGACGCTAGCGCCATTCGTGACGGCGGATGAGCTCTCCAAGACTGGACAATATATCGACGGTATTGTCGCTATTGTTGATGACGGCGTGGTTCTCAAGAGCCAGCTTGATGACCAACTAGCCACCATCATACAACGGGCGCAGGACCAGGGCATGGAACTGCCGCCAGCCAGCGAGCTACGCGATCAGCTTCTCGAGCGACTGATTCTCACCGAAATTCAACTGCAACTCGCCGACAGGATGGGTGTTTTCATTTCTGATCAGATGCTTAATCAATCGATCGGGCAAATCGCAGCGCAAAACGGCGTCGAATTCGAGGACATGCCGGCCCTTCTTGAAGCAGACGGCATAAGTTACGCCAAGTTTCGACGCGAATTGCGCGAAGAATTAACTCTTGATCAACTTCGTCGCGCCGACGTGGGACGACGCATTGCAGTATCCCCACGTGAAATCGAATTGTGCATTGCAGATCTGGAAGACAATGTCGCGCTCAATTCAGATTACAATCTTTCGAACATTACGATCGCCGTTCCGGAGTCCGCGTCTGCTGCAGATATTGAAGAAGCACTTGCCGAGGCAAACCTGATTATTAGTCGAATCAAAGACGGCGCCGATTTCGCCGCGCTGGCTATTCGATACTCGGACGCGCAGAACGCACTGGACGGCGGCGCGTTGGGCTGGCTCAAAGGGAGCCAATTGCCGACACTGTATACAAACCTCGTTGCCGAATTACAGCCGGGCGATGTGACCGACCCGATTCGTACGTCAAGCAGCTTCCACATCGTCAAGATCAACGATATGCGTAGCGCGATTCAAGTTAGCAAAGTCGACCAAGTTCATGTTCGACATATTCTTATAACACCCAATGAAATTATTGACGATCAAACGGCCGAACAACGTCTCGACGACGCGTTGGAGAAACTTGGCAACGGCGAGGATTTCTCTGAGCTCGCAAAAATGCTTTCGGATGACCCTGGATCGAGCAATTCGGGTGGAGATATGGGCTGGACCGGTCCTGGTGTCTTCGTTCCAGAATTCGACACCGTCGTCGCCGATACTGAGGTCGGTGAGATCAGCGAACCATTCCGGAGCCGCTACGGCTGGCACATTGTCGAAGTTCTGGACCGACGTGTCTATGACAACACCGAAGATTTACAGGAAAGCGACTGCATAACCAGGGTTCGTAATGGCAAGATGGAGGAGGAGACGATGTTGTGGATGCAGCGACTCCGTGACGAAGCCTACGTCGATATCAGAATCTGAATAAACCAATCGTTATTACTGCGGGCGAGCCTGCCGGGATCGGACCGGAGCTCTGCCTTGCACTCGCCCAGGTGACATTGCCGGCTGATGTCGTCATTGTTACGGACCCTGAAACGCTACGTGCACGCGCGGCGATGACCGGTATCGAGATCGTTGTTACCGAGATCGGTTTGAATGAGGCAGGGTTACGACGTTCCGACGCCGGTGAGTTGCGGGTCATTTCTCTGGCTTTCCCGGAGCCCGAAGTATGCGGACAACCGTCGGTCGCCAATGTCAGCGTATTGCTCGACGGCCTGCGAAGCGCTGTCGAAGGGTGTCTACAAGAACGGTTTGCGGCGCTGGTCACAATGCCGCTGCAAAAGAGCATCATTAATGACGCCGGCATTCCATTCACCGGACATACTGAGTTTCTCGCTGAGCTGACTGAAATTGATCGGCCCGTTATGTTGCTGGTTGCCGGTGACCTGCGAGTCGCACTCGCAAGCACGCATATGCCATTGCGCGAAGTCCCGGATTACCTGACCAGAGAAGGCATCAGGGAAATTCTGCAAGTACTTCACAAGGATCTCAAAACGCGTTTTCGCCTGAACGATCCCGAAATTGTTGTCTGTGGTTTGAATCCGCACGCCGGCGAAGGCGGACACCTTGGAATCGAGGACGAAGACATTATTGCGCCCGTTGTGCGCGAACTCGCAGGCACCGGTCTAAAGATTCGCGGTCCGTTGCCAGCTGACACCGCATTTCTGCCTTCGGCTGGACACGCGGATGCGATCCTGGCGATGTACCACGACCAGGGATTACCCGTTCTCAAATACGCTGGCTTCGGACACGCGGTTAATGTAACGCTGGGGTTACCGATCGTTCGAACTTCCGTCGATCATGGCACGGCACTCGATATCGCCGGCTCCGGCCAAGCTGATGCGGGCAGCATCATTGCGGCGATCGAGCTTGCAGCCGAATTGTCGCAATCATGACCGCACATCGTCCACGTAAACGCTTCGGTCAGCACTTTCTTACGGACCCGGGCGTCATCGACGAGATTGTGCGCTCGATTGCACCGACTGAGTCCGACGTTGTTGTTGAAATTGGCCCCGGCAAGGGCGCGATTACCGCCCCACTGCTGGCGCGCGCCGGTACGCTGCATGCTATTGAGCTCGATCGCGACCTGGCCGCATCCTTGCGCATTCGCTTTACAGACGGGGCGAAGTTTTTTCTTCACGAAGCAGATGCTCTGCAATTCGACTTTTCGTCGCTCGGCGACTCGCTGCGAATTGTCGGTAACCTGCCCTACAACATATCGACACCTCTGTTGTTTCATTTGTTGGCTCATCGTGAACGAATTCTCGACATGCATTTCATGCTGCAAAAGGAAGTTGTCGATCGTATGGCAGCGACGCCCGGCAGCAGGGCCTACGGCCGGCTTAGCATCATGTTGGGTTGTCATTTCGAGATGGAAGCCTTGTTCGATGTAGATCGGTCAGCGTTCGAGCCTCCACCCCGGATAACGTCGGCCATTGTCCGACTCGTACCGTTGCCCGCGGGAACCTATGACATTCGTGATGAATCGCGATTGTCTCAACTTGTTGCGACAGCGTTCAGCCAACGGCGTAAGACGATTCGAAACGCGTTGCGGCAGGTCGCAAATGAAACAGAGCTCAAATCCGTCGGAATTGATCCGGGATTGCGTCCGGAAGCGGTGTCGATTACCGAATATGTCCGGCTTGCGAATACGTTAGAATAGCGCCATGAGTGAAGTGATCTGTGACATCCGCGTTCAAGTCGTGACAGACTATGTTGACGAGCAGTCGGAGCCCGAGTCGGGTCGCTACGTATTCGCGTACACGATAACGATTGCCAATACCGGCGATGTTCCCGTGCGGCTTATCAGTCGGCACTGGATAATTACCGATGCGAACGGCAAGGTCCAGGAAGTTACCGGTGATGGTGTTGTCGGCGAGCAGCCACACCTGAACCCGGGAGAAGAATTTCGTTACTCCAGCGGCGCCGTGCTCGAAACGCCGGTGGGCGCGATGCAGGGCATGTACCGCATGGAGGCGGATAATGGCGTCAATTTCGATGCGCCCATTGCCCCATTCACGCTTGCGGTACCTGGCGTACTGCACTAGCGCGTCGGCATCCAGCTATGGCCGTGTATGCGATCGGGGACCTGCAGGGTTGTTACGATCCGTTCTGCCGATTGCTCGATGCAATCGATTTCGACGAGGGCAGCGACACACTTTGGTTGACCGGGGATCTCGTCAATCGCGGACCTAAATCACTGAAAACACTCCGATTTGTGCATTCTTTGGGAGACGCTGCGATCACCGTACTCGGCAACCATGACTTGCACCTGTTGGCGCTCGTGGCGGGTACGATTCGCGGGAGCCGCCGATTCGAATCACTAGACAAAATTCTTGATGCTCCGGATTGCGACGAACTCGTCGACTGGCTGCGCCATCGACCACTCGCGCACTACGACCGTTCGCTCGACACTTTGCTCGTGCATGCCGGTACGCATCCCGACTGGAACATTATGAAAACGTTGGCGCGCGCCGCAGAAGTTGAGGCGGAACTCCAGGGCGGCAAATACAAGACGTTACTTGGCAAAATGTATGGCAACACGCCGGCCAGCTGGTCCGGAAAATTATCTGGCTACAAACGGTTGCGGTACATCATTAATTGTCTTACCCGTATACGAATGTTAACCAGCAAGGGTCGTATGAATTTTTCGTACAACGGGTCCCCCTTTCAAGCCCGCAGAAATTTATTCGCCTGGTACAACGTTGAAGATCGCAAGACAGCCGATACGCGAGTCGTGTTCGGCCACTGGTCGGCACTCGGCCTCATCGTACTGCCGAATATTATTAGCCTGGATACCGGATGCGTCTGGGGACGACAATTGACCGCTGTACGCCTCGACAAGCGCATACCGCGCATTTTTCAGGTCGAGGGACAATCGTAACGGAGCTCCGATGTCGCGCAGCAGTCACGTCAATATTCTGGGTGCGGGCCAATGCGGCACACTGCTCGCAATCATGCTTGCTCGTAGGGGTCATTCGATCGACTTGTACGAGCGCAATCTCGATCCACGTGGCGAGTTCGCGGCAGCTGGACGCTCGATCAATCTTGTTGTTACGGCACGCGGCTTCAATGCGTTGGAAAAAGCCGGGGTGCTGCCGCGAGTTGAGCCGTTGCTCGTGCCAATGCGTGGTCGGATGATTCACGCCGTCGATGGGTCGACTGAGTTTCTACCGTATGGCCAGCGTGACAATGAGCAAATTCATTCGGCGTCGCGGGGCGAGCTTAACAAGATTCTGCTCAGCGCAGCAGATGACGTTGGCAATATTGATATCCGTTTTGGCCAGGTGGGCAAGGGATACAGCACTGAAACTTGCAGCGCGCAGTTAGTCGATATCGAAACGAATCGGGAGTACGAGGTCGAGGCGCAACCACTTATCGCGGCCGACGGTGCCGGTTCTGTCGTTCGCAATTCGCTGCACGAGGCCGACGTAATCGGCGCCGCGATGTCGCCATTGCAGCACGGCTATAAGGAACTGGAAATACCTGCAGGTGCTGGCGGTGAGTTCCAACTCGATCCGAATGCCCTGCATATTTGGCCTCGTGGAGGTTTCATGCTAATCGCGCTACCGAATCCGGGCGGCGACTTTACGCTAACGCTGTTCATGGCCAACGAGGGCAAGACGAGCTTTGCGGCGCTCGATAACGATCGAGCTGTGGAGGGATACAGCACTGAAACCTGCAGCGCGCAGATAGTCGATATCGAAACGAGTCGGGAGTACGAGATCGAGGCGCAACCACTTATCGCGGCCGACGGTGCCGGTTCTGTCGTTCGCAATTCGCTGCACGAGGCCGACGTAATCGGCGCCGCGATGTCGCCATTGCAGC
>PVMS01087622.1_pt1 | contig 18442 bp, 18 predicted proteins | sample 1853461 | NCBI WGS metagenome assembly PVMS01 (sample SAMN08582032, study PRJNA380276) | Marine sediment metagenome, whole genome shotgun sequencing project. | isolation source: ocean sediment barecode stripped | collected 2017 | reverse complement strand
TGGTCGATTTCTATGCCAGCGATTCAAGCGAGAGGATAAATGTGTGGCGCATACCCGGTACTGATCTTCACCCCTTCAACCATGTGATGATTCCGGTGACAGATGATCGCTTTCTCACCAGTGAATTCAGGTTCATGTTCAGAAACAGGGCGAGCCTTCCCAGGAATAATGAAACGCCCGACAAAAGGAGTAACGTGGACTACTGGCATGTGGACTATGTACGTCTAGACAGAAACAGGACTGCTGCCGACACCGTCCTCAGGGATGTGGCTTTCAACTCACCTCTTTCTTCTGTTTTTAAGGAGCTTAGCGCTGTTCCCTGGTCTCATTTTGAGGCAGCTTACAACACAAGCCTCGCACCGGTTGTGTCGGCCCAATATAGGAACAACGACTCCATTACGCGGAATGTAACCCGTTCCCTGACCATCGAGGAGCCGCTTTATGGTGAATCAGAGGCAATTGGTATACCCACAGCACAGGATATCCCGGCCTTTGAGGAAAGAACTGTTGAATTTGCATATCTCTACGACCTGGATTTTAACAGGGGCGATTCAGCACTTATCAGGTTTAAAGCGGCTCTCCGCACCGATGTTTTTGATCCCAAAGTAAACGACACGGTGATTAATGACCAGCTTTTCAGGGATTATTACTCCTATGATGACGGAACCGCAGAAGCTGGCTACGGACTTCGTGGTGATGGTACAGAAAACGGAATGGTCGCCATCAGACATAACTCATATGAAGCTGACATGCTAGGTGGTGTCTACATATATTTTAACCAGGTGTATGACTCGCTAAACCTGAAGAAGTACACCTTTAACCTGATGGTCTGGAACGATTCGGATGGTTCTCCAGGTACTGTGATCTGGGACGATGAAACGATCCACAGGCCTCGTTATACCCCCGGCTATACGGGATTTGTTAAATATGAGTTTACAGAACCGATTCCGGTTAACGGGCCTTTCCATGTGGGATGGAGACAATACAAGCCCTATACACTCAATATGGGGCTCGACAAGAACAGTGTCCCCGATGCACCGGTAATGTTTTACAATATTGGCATCTGGAGAAGTTCAGAAGCTCCGGGCATGGTGCTCTTCAGACCTTTTATGCATGAGCCTCCTAACGGGATTGACCTGGTTAACGAATCAGCATTAGAACCATTAAACCTTTATCCCAATCCTGCCAGTGAGCGGATTTGGATTGAAATCCCTTTCGCTTCAGAAGGGAAAGATATCCCGGTATTTATCTATGATACATCGGGCCGGCAGCTTCACCATAGCATTCTTCGATCTAACAGCCTGGATGTTTCACAATACACTCCTGGTCTCTACTACATCAGGATCCTAATAGATGGTGAGCCCTATTATTCGAAAGTATTAATCAACCGTTAATAATTCTCCGTGGAACCTGCAGACAACAACGAGTTATTTGAGCACTTCAGGTTCACAGCCGATCCTGGTCAGGCACCTCTTCGAATAGATAAATTTCTCTCTAATTACCTGGAAAATACCTCCAGAAGCAGGATCCAATCTGCTGCCAATGCAGGCAATATCCACTCCAACGGTTCCCCGGTGAAGCCAAACTACCGTGTAAAACCGGGAGATCTTGTAACCATTGTTCTACCCCATCCCCCACGGAAAATAGAACTGATTCCGGAGGACATCCCCCTGGATATTATATTTGAAGATAAGGATGTAATCGTGCTTAATAAGCAAGTTGGTCTGGTGGTTCACCCCGGGTATGGCAACTACTCGGGAACCCTTGTCAACGCATTGATGTACCATCTTAAAGACAATCCGCTCTTTCACTCAGGCGAGGAAAGACCCGGACTGGTACACCGGATCGATAAAAACACTTCTGGATTGCTGGTGGTTGCAAAAAATGAGATTGCTCTCAATAAGCTGGCCAGTCAGTTTTTTCATAAAACATCCAAAAGAACTTATGCGGCACTTGTATGGGGCGATATGAAGGAAGATGAAGGAACCATCACCGGGCACATAGGAAGAAATCCTAAGAACAGAAAACAGATGCATGTATTCCCGGACGGAGACCAGGGTAAGGAGGCCGTAACCCACTACCGGGTTCTGGAGCGACTGGGCTATGTAAACCTGCTGGAATGCAGACTGGAAACAGGGCGCACCCATCAGATCAGAGTGCACTTTCAGTACCAGGGTCATCCTCTTTTCAATGATCCGGAGTACGGTGGAGACCATATACTCAGGGGAACCACCTTTACCAAGTACAAACAATTCGTTCAGAATTGTTTTAATCTCCTGCCTGGTCAGGCCCTGCATGCCAGATCACTGGGTTTTGTACATCCCAGCTCAGGTGAAGAGATGCTTTTCGATGCTCCCTTCCCTGAAGGATTCAGCGCTGTACTACAGAAATGGCATACCTATATACAGGGTCGCCGCGATGAGTAGTGCTAAAGTCCACCAGATATACATTCATGGATGAATGACCCCGTTCGTCAAAAATGAATCCACTTTCTCGAGGCACAATCGTATAAAAGGTGTTACATTTAAGTAAGAGAACATTTCAACTGAAGAAAAGATGATTATTGCCATTTTTACCGGAGGAGATTCTTCTGAATATGTGATCTCCATGAAAAGTGCCGAACAGGTACTTAAATGGCTCGAAGCTGCTGGCCATTCCTGTTACTTTGTGGAGGTAAAAAAAGATAAGTGGACCGTTCATCTTGGAAAAAAGAGGCTGCCCCTGGATAAAAACAGTTTTAGCTTTCAGAGCAAGGAGGAGCAGATTACTTTCGATTTTGCCTGGAACACCATACATGGCACTCCCGGCGAAGATGGAAAACTCCAGGGATATTTTGATATCATGGGAATTCCCTACAGCTGTTCTAATCTTCACTCTTCATCACTGACCTTTGATAAATACACCTGCAAAAGTTTCCTCAGGCAGCATAATGTGCTCACACCCGAAGCAAGTCTGATTCGAAAAAACATGGAAACGGACCTGGAAGCAGTTGCAGCTTTGGTGGGATTACCCTGCTTCGTGAAACCCAACAGTGGTGGATCGAGTTTTGGGATAGCAAAAGTGGTGCGTTTTGAAGACTTGCAAGCGGCCCTGGAAGAAGCATTAAAGGAAGATGTTGAAGCTATTGTTGAACGCTATATCAAAGGAACAGAAGTTACCTGCGGCCTGATGAAGGGACGTGAAGGATTTACCGTATTTCCCCTTACTGAAATCGTTTCGAAAAATGAATTCTTCGACTATGAAGCCAAGTATACAGTGGGCAAGGCCGAAGAAATTACCCCGGCTCGTATTGACAATGATATAACAAAAAAATGTCAGGACATGGCCATGGAAATCTATAATCTCACCAATAGTAGCGGCATTATCAGGGTCGATTTTATTATCAAAGGCAACCAGGTGTACTTTCTGGAGCTAAATGCCATTCCGGGAATGTCTGAGGAGAGCATTATTCCAAAGCAGATAAAAAGTATGGATCTGGAAATGCCTGTAGTACTCCAGCAGGTTATTGACGAGGTTCTGGGCACCTAGGAGCACTTTTTTTGCTACTTTTACTGCCCTTATGAGAAGGCTTATCACCATTTTTTCTGTGGCACTGATGTTATCAGGATTATCAGCCTGCTTCTACTCCGATTTGGAAATGTATGAAGTGGAACCGATCCCTGGAGATCCGCCGGTCTTTTCGGTAAGTACCAACCTGGACAGCCTTTACAATCCACCGGTCAACGACAGCCTTGAAGTAATCTATCAGGTTGAGATAGAAGGTGGGGAATTCTACTATGTTTATGCAGATGTTGGCAACACAATGATTTTTGAATCGGATAGTACCTATGGGTCCTTCTGGATTAACTCCTACCTGGCAGATTCATCGGGAGTGGATACACTCAATATGGGATTTTACTACTCCAGCAATAGCAACAGTTTGGCAAGCAATGTTGGATATGAGTCGCTGGTTGAGTATCTGAATATTGCCATTGACTTTAACCAGGGGAGTGCGAAATGAGTAAGAGATATTCCTACATAATCGCACTGGCCGTTATACTTGTTGCCGCTCAAAACACCATGGGTCAGGGTGGTGGCTTCGCTTTTGCCGGAGGAATTGCAAGTTCCAGCATGGATGATATGAAATATCTGCAGGAGCACATTCTAAGCACCTATCCGGTAGATGGGAAGATTACAAGTTCCTTTTCCCCCTTTACCTCCGCATCGTTCACGGTGTTTAAGCAATTATACGATCATATCCGCGTAGGTGGCAAGTACAGCTATTTGACCTCTGGAGGTAAATCCTCCTATGCCGATTACTCTGGAAATATTTATACGGAAATGAATGCCATCTCGCACCGCCTTGGAGCATATCTATCTTACCTTGTTTTGGGTGGCGATCGTCTTGATCTGAGTCTGAGCGGGAGCCTGGATGCAAATGTCACTAACCTGACCATTCTATCCTACTATACCATATATAACTATTCTGATGGTTTGAGCAACAAATACAGGTCCATTAGTCCAAGTATCACGGCAGGTGGAGAACTCATGTATAATCTCAATAAAATCTCCTTTGGAATGGAAGCAGGATACCTGGTCGACCTGAAGGGAAACCTTAAGGACACAGGTGATGGTGATCCTTTGCTTGATCCAAACGACACAGATCGGGTACTCAGCTCTGACTGGACCGGTTGGTATGTGCATTTAAAAGCCATCATATGGTTCGATAACTAATTTTAAGTGCCTTCTTTAATATCTCCAATAAACCTTTCCACCCGTTCTTCCAATGTGAGTGAGTTTTCAGCTCCCAGGGCCTTTATAAATGCACTTCCAATAATGGCCCCCCTGGCATAATTGCAGGCTGTTAAAAATGTAGACCGGTTGGAAATTCCAAAACCGATGAGTCCGGGGATCTGAAGCTTCATCTCTTTCAGGCGTCGAAAATAATCCAGCTGATGCTCTTTTACCGAAGTCCTCGCTCCTGTGGTGGAAGCAGCAGCCACCAGGTACAGAAATCCTTCTGATAGTGCAGCAATCCGTTCTATTCGTTTTTCACCGGTATGGGGAGTAATAAGTAAGGAGTGGTATATCCCATATTTTTTGAACAGATCCCGGTAATGAGTCTCATACTCTGCGGGAGGCAGATCAGGAATAATGACTCCGTCGATACCAGTATCCCGACACCTGCTTAAAAACTGCTCCATGCCCATCTGTAAAACAGGATTCAGATAACCCATCATGACAAGGGGGATGCTTACGCTCTCACGGATTTCTTTCAGCTGATTGAAAAGGAGATTCAGTGTCATCCCATTTTGAAGAGAAATCTGACTGCTCTGCTGGATCACAGGACCGTCTGCCAGTGGATCGGAAAAGGGAATACCAATCTCTACCATATCTGCACCATTCTGCTGGAGTGCCTTCAGGAGCCTGGGAGTATCATCAATGCCCGGGTACCCTGCCGTAATATAGATGGATAACACCTCCCCGTCCTTCTCATTGAAAAGTTGATCAATCCTGTTTATCATATGTTTAGAGTTCCAATTTATCAATATAAGTTTCCATGTCCTTATCACCCCTGCCGGAAAGATTTACTACCACTACATCCTCAGCACCGGGAGAAAATTTATCAAGAGCGGCCAGGGCATGAGCTGTCTCAAGGGCAGGAATAATCCCCTCTTTCCTGGTACAGAGCATTGCTGCCTGCAGGGCCTCATCATCCGTAATGGCGAACACTGTGGCCCTGCCCGTTTCGGCCAGCCAGGCATGAAGGGGGCCCACTCCGGGATAATCCAGTCCCGCCGATATGGAGTAGGGTTCTTCGATTTGTCCATCCGCATCCTGCATCAACAGGGTCTTACTGCCATGTATGATGCCAGGGCTGCCCAGCAGTAAGGTGGCTGCCGTATGACCGCTATCTACTCCCAGGCCTGCTGCTTCTGCTGATATCAATTTGACGCGTTTGTCCTCCAGATAATGGTAATAAGCACCCGCAGCATTGCTCCCCCCACCCACACATGCCACCAGGTAATCTGGATAGTCCCGGCCGGTCTTCTCCACCAGTTGTATACGGATCTCTTCCGAAATCACCGACTGAAACCGGGTCACCATATCAGGGTATGGGTGTGGTCCAACCACTGAACCAATAATATAATGGGTGTCTACCGGATGAGAGATCCAGTCGCGTATGGCTTCATTGGTAGCATCCTTCAGGGTCTTGTTGCCACTGTGTACCGGTATTACCTCAGCTCCCAGCATAAGCATCTTCTTAACATTGGGAGCCTGGCGCTCCACATCCAGGGCTCCCATATAAACGACACATTCCATTCCGGTCAGCGCACACACGGTGGCCGTGGCTACACCGTGCTGCCCTGCACCGGTTTCTGCAATAATCCGATTCTTCTTCAAGTGCCTGGCTATCAGGATCTGGCCGATGGTATTGTTGATTTTGTGAGCACCGGTATGATTCAGATCCTCTCTTTTCAGAAAGATCTGAGTCCCATAGTGATCCGACAGGCGCTCTGCTTTGTAAAGCGGGGTGGGTCTGCCTGCATAGTCTCTTAGCAAGAGCCTGAATTTACTCTGGAAATCATCCGACTTAATTATATTCAGGTAATTATCTTCAAGCTCCTTAATATTTGGATAAAGCATTTCAGGAATATAGGCTCCCCCATATTCACCATAAAATCCTTCTGCATTCACCTTATATACCATTAGATTCTTATTTTCTGATTTCAATGACAAATTCCTTCAACAATTCAATATCTTTCAGTCCGGGCGAAAGTTCAAACTTGCTATTAATGTCCACCCCAAGCAATCCATTAAGATCGAGGGCCCGTATCAGTCCGGTATCTCGTGGGCCTATCCCTCCACTGAGTAAAAAAGAGGCGGAAGGCGGCAGATCCTCCAGGAGTTTCCAGTTGAATTTTTGACCAGTTCCGCCCTTTCCTTGTCCCGCTGAATCAAATAAAAAGTGATCCACCACCTCCAAATAGTTCTCTAATTCCGAGATGGACGCATGTGGATCAAGCATCTTGAACACCTCAAGCTGATCCCCGGCCAGCTCCTGACAATAACTTGCACTCTCGCTTCCATGCAGTTGCACCGCATCAAGACCATATAACTCTATAATGTTTTTTACCTGCCTTAGCTCCTCATCCACAAACACCCCCACTTTCTTTATACCTGGACCGGGGATCTCAAATAGCACAGGATCGGGCCGGGTTCCAACGAAGCGTTTAGACCGGGGGTAAAAGATATACCCTATGTATTCGGGAAGGAGGGCGCAAACCTGTTCCAGGTTCATTGGATCACGCATCCCACACACCTTTATTTGTAAATTCTTTTGCTCCAACATTCCACTAATATTTCAGCTAAATCATATTCATGAAGCGCTCACAAGCAGCCCCCGGATCCTTTTCCTTCATAAAATTCTCTCCCATCAGGAATAAACTGTAACCCGCGGTCCTTAGCTTCCTGATCTCTTCAGGATCACTTAGACCACTTTCAGATACCGGTACTACTCCCGGGGGCATGGCATCAATCAGCTCCAGGCTCTTCACCGTATCCACCTTAAAGGTCTTTAGATCACGGTTATTCACACCCACGAACTTTATCTCAGGATGGTACTTTTCCAGCTCCCCTTTATGGTGCACTTCAAATAGCGTATTCAGTCCAAGTGATGCTGCTTCCAGGGACAGTTCTTCCACTTCCCGGCGCTCCAGGACGGCAGCAATCAGCAAGACCATATCGGCTCCATAAGCACTGGCCTCATGCAGCTGATAAGAATCAATAATGAAATCCTTTCTTAAAAGTACCAGCCTGGGACAGGCTTCCCGAACCTGTTTCAGATCCAATAAAGATCCGCCAAAAAAGCTTTGGTCGGTCAGGATGCTCATGGCAGACACCCCTGCCTCCTCATAGGCTTTGGCTACTACCACAGGATCAGCGTCCGGGTGAATAAGGCCGCGTGAAGGACTTTTACGTTTGAACTCTGCAATAATTCCTGCTTTCTCACCAGGTTCCGGGGTGACTGGCACATTGGTTAAACGCCTGTAATTTTCCAATGCGACCAGCCTGGAGAGAGGAAAGTCCTGTTTTCTTTTCAGTACCTCCAGCCGCTTCTCTTCCACGATGGTATCCAGAATATTCATATCAGCCATGATCTACCAGATTCTTAAATGCCTTATATGCCCTGCCCGATTCCAGCGACTGTCTTGCCCGTTCCAGGCATCGTTCCATTCCAGAAGGCTCATCCATACAGTAGAGTGCCAGTGCTGCATTGGCTACCACCACATCATTCTGTGCCCTGCTTCCCTTGCCCTCCAGGATCTTTAAAAATACCGTAGCGGCCTCCTCCACGGTCTCTCCTCCATAAATTTCTGAAGGGCTTACAGGGTCCAGGTTCAGGTCGCCAGGAACAAAGGTCCGTTCTGTGGTCCGTGTGAGTACTCTAAAGCTTCCGGTCAGGGAGATTTCGTCAAAGCCATCCAGCGAGTGGATAATGCAGAACTTCTTCTCCGATTCCTGGTAAAGGTAATGATAGAGCCTGGCCACGTCAAGACTGTAAACCCCTACCAGTTGATTCCCCGGATTGGATGGATTGACCATGGGACCGAGCATGTTAAAGAAGGTTTTGATCCTTAGACTTCGTCGGACGGGGGCCACATTCTTCATGGCAGGATTGAACAGGGGGGCATGAAGAAAACAGATGTTATACTGGTCTATCTCCCTGCGCAAGCGATCGGGATCACTACTGAAGGTATATCCGAAATACTCCAGTACATCGGAGGATCCGCATGCCGATGAAACACTGTAATTTCCATGTTTCGCAACTTTCTCTCCGGCACCAGCCACTATAAAAGAAGTGAGGGTGGAGATATTAAATGTGTTCTTTTCGTCGCCGCCGGTACCACACACGTCGATGGTATTGAAGTCCGACAGATCCACTGGAGTACATAACTCCAGCAGGGCATCACGAAAACCGGCCAGTTCCTCCACCGTAATGCTCCGCATCAGGTAGACCGAAATAAATGCCGCCATCTCAGCTTCATTATATTTTCCCGCTGCCATGTTCCGAAGAATCACTTTTGCGTCCTCTTTTCCCAGGGTCTTATGATCAAACAGGTATTGTAAGGTATCTTTCATAATTTACTCGCTTTGCTCGAATTAATCCAATTCTTTATCATCATCCCTCCGTACTCGGTAAGTACCGATTCCGGATGGAACTGCACCCCCTTTACATCATGCTCCCTGTGCCTGATGGCCATGATATAGCCCTCATCATTCTCCACCGTGATTTCCAGGTCACCTGGCAGAGTATCATGCTCTACCACCCAGGAGTGATAACGTCCGGCATCGAACTCCCCTGGAACCCCGCTGAATAGATATTCATCATCCACAAGCTGTTTCATCTGACCTGTTACACCATGGTACACCGTTGAGAGATTGGCGATTGATCCCCCATAGGCCTCCGCAATGGCCTGATGTCCCAGGCAAACTCCAAGAATGCTTTTGACTGGACCATATTCCTTGATGAGATCCAGGCATATTCCTGCCTCATTGGGTATTCCGGGCCCCGGACTGATCAATATCTTATCGTAAGCCGCAACCTCTTCAAGATGAAGTTGGTCGTTCCTTTTTACTACGACTGCTTCTTTTAGCACCCGCTCGATATACTGAACCAGGTTGTAGGTAAAGGAGTCATAATTATCCAGTACTAGAATTTTCATCGTCGGTCTAATTAAATTTGTTCATATTCCCTGCCATCTCGATGGCCGACTTCAGGGCGGCCAGCTTGTTATTTACTTCCTGCAATTCACCCTCTTCAGTTGACTCAGAGACAATCCCTGCCCCTGCCTGGTAATAGAGCCTGTGGTCCCTGGAGAGGAAAGAACGGATCATTATGGCATGATTGATGTCTCCGTTAAAACGAAGGAAGCCTATGGCACCCCCATAGAATCCACGTCTTTTTCCTTCGTAAAGATCGATCAGTTCCATAGCCTTGTATTTAGGAGCTCCTGAAAGCGTACCTGCAGGAAATGATTCTGCCAGAATCCGGATGGTATTAGCATCCTCAGGCAACACCCCCGAAACTTTTGAGACCATATGAATAACATGGGAATAGAACTGTATATCGCGGTATTCCTCCACAGTCACCTTCTGCGTGGATCGGCTCAGATCATTCCTGGCAAGATCCACAAGCATGACATGTTCTGCATTTTCCTTCTCATCTTCTGTAAGCTTCCTGGCCAGTTCCTGATCCTCCCTGTCATTTCCCGTACGTCTGAAGGTTCCTGCAATGGGATTTATATAAGCCCTGCCACCCTTCACTTCAATTTGCGCTTCCGGAGAGGATCCAAAAAGCTTGTATGAGCCATAATCGAAGTAAAACAGATATGGCGAAGGATTGATGGAACGAAGTGCCCTGTAGACATTGAATTCGTCACCGGTAAAATCCTGGAAGAATTGCCTGGATAACACAATCTGAAAAACATCGCCCCTGTAACAATGCTTTTTCCCCTTAGCAACCATGCCCCGGAAATCGTCGTCGCTCAGGTTCGATGACTCCTCCCCGGAGATTCCAAAACCATATGTGGCAATGTTACGGTTGTGTAAGAGGGTACTTACCCGGTCAATTTCACTTTCTCCTCCATTTACAATATGTTCAAAGATCCACAGTTCATTTGTCAGATGATTCACAGCCAGTACAAACCTGAAGAAGTTGTAGCGAAGCTCAGGGATGTCTTCCTTTTCTGGAATAGAAGATTTAAATTGGATATCCTCAAAGTACTGAACAGCATCAAAAGAAGCATAGCCAAAAATTCCATCAACCAGCATGGCCACTTCCCCGGCTTCAACTTCAAAGGCAGAGAGAAAATCCCTGAGGTTCTCCACCACATTTCCGGAGTCTATAGCTTCATGACTTGTCTCCTGTCCAGGTAAAGAAATACTTATCTCATTATGATGCACCAGGAACTCCGCCAGAGGATCCATGCAGATAAATGAATAAGAATTCTCCTTGCTGTGATAGTCGGAACTTTCAAGAAGTAGGGAATTGGGATAAATGTCCCGAACCTTTAAATAGATGCTGACCGGAGTAATGATATCCGCCAGGATCTTTCGTTTAACTACTCTTACCGGTACTTTTTTCATTCTGATTCTATTTGGGTCAAAAAAAAAGGCTTCCACCGAAGCGGAAGCCTTGAATATTGTATGACACAATGAGACGCTAGCTATTCTCCGGATTGTCGGAATATGATTGCCACCACCAATTTGTGCGAATTAATATCATGTTGTTCAATTACGAATGTCAAATTAAAGGAAAGATTTCTATTAATCCAAATTTCATTATTTTCGCCACGCATAAACTATCGACCATGACCCGTATTTATTTCAGAAATATTGCCCTATTCATGTCCATCTGGCTGATTGTTATGGTGATATATGCTATAAGCAACAGGGTCACCGACCTGGACTATCTCTGGAAATTTTCCCTGCTTCCAGCTCTGTTTCTGGCGGTACTGGCAGCTCTGGCCACTTTTCTTGGAGATAAACTCAGGGTAAAGAATGGTATCAACTGGATCTTCCTGCTGGTTGCAGTGGCTGTGGACCAGGTCATTAAAGCATACCTGTTTTCCCTGGAATGGGAATCCATCTCCATCCCTCTGATCAAACCGGTTTTCTATATTGAACCCACCCAGAACACACTGGGTTCCTACCTGTGGGTACTGCTGAAACTAAAACAGGGATCCCACCTGCTCAATATGATTCTCTTTAGCCTGGTGGGATTTGTCTTTATTGAAGTATGGAGGTTTTATGTAAAAAGAAAAAGGAACAGCTTCTGGATCAATGGCTTTATCCACCTCTTCCTTGCCGGCTTGCTGGCTAATCTGATCGATAATGGATTCTGGGGGGGCTCGCTTGACTACATCACCATTAAACCCTTCTATACCTTCGACCTGAAAGACCTCTATATCACCCTTTGTGAACTCTTTCTGCTTACGGAGCTATTGGACAATCGCCTTTTAAAAAGATTTATTCAAATGCCGAAAGAGGATAGCAAAAGGCTGAACCGCGATTTCATTCGCTTTATTAAGAATGATCTCCGGATTGGACGAAAGAATGCAGAATAAATGGGCCCCTGCTACTGAATTATCCCCTCCTCCTTTAATCCGTTCATGCACTGGTAACACCGTTTCATGTCCTTCACAAGCGATGTAGCTGAAATGGTAGCACCGGCTACTGCATCAATCTCTTTGCCCAAAGTGAGCTCCTCACCCGCATAATCTTCAAACTGACTCAACCATTTTTTCTGGCAAATAGCAGCTCCATGTGAAGAGCGATAGACCGTAATGGTCAGACCCCGTACACTTAGGTCAGGAGCATAGGCAAGCAGATAATCAAAGTAGTCGTACCTCCCCATGGCCCGGGTCGACATGAGGTATCCAAGTACTTCATCCTGCTGTCTTAACAGATAGAGCCGGTCACCATCCCACATAAATCCCGCAGGCGCAATGTCCTGATCAGGTAGCACAATAACTTCTGCAGTAAAACCCTCCTGGAATACAGCCTGAACAAACTTTTGCTCCTTCTTTGTTAAGTCCACATGCTCCTGGGAGAAGGCCCATGAAAAACTGATCAGGCTGAAAATAAGGCTTACATATCTCATGAAAATTCTTCAAATGGATTAGAACCAGACGGCTACACCAGCATTGAACTGATTCTTTGCATCGCCCGCTCCCTGCTTACTAAAGCGTTGATAATCTGCTTTAAACATGGCTCCTGCAGCCAGCTTCCAGCCCAGTCCAATGGTCAGATCACTGCGTTCAAACTCGGGATTCTGAAGGATTGGATCCGCGGTGGAAACATGGGTATTGTACTGTTCATACCTTATAAATGGGATAAGCCCTGATTCAACACTTTCAACTTTGTGCAACAGGTCATAGGACAGTTCAAGATACCAGCCGCCCAAAGAGCTCCCCAGATCGCTCCCGGTGAATTCATTGTAAGTGTCGGAGTTCGAAACCAGTCCCAGGTTGGCCTGCCCCCTGAGTTGCAAACCACCCAGTTGATACCTGGCATCCAATCCAAGCATGGACAATCCCACCACTGAGGAATCGGCCGTAGCCACCAACTGACTGTCCGATTTATCGATGGCTCCAAAAAGGCTCGACTGCGTTTTACCCGCATATCCCGAAAGACCAAGTTGCAGACCCGTCACTCCAAAGTAATTGACTTTAAAGGCCAGGTTCGGTGAATTAATAATTGACTTGGCCCCCTTCTGACGACCCGATCTAAAGCCGTTGCTCCCGCTCAGATTAGCTCCATCATTATAGCCATTAAATCCATTGATAACATAAATCTGGTAAGAGAGAGCGGCAGAAGGAAAAGTTCCGGTAAAACCTGCACCAATTTCACGCCAGGTAGTCGGTACGATATATTTATCCAGGTTCGGCCGTTCGACCCCGTTAAATGTGGATGGCTCATGATACTCATTGATAATCCCCATGGGAATCAGCATCAAGCCACCCCGGAGTTTCAACCAGGGGAGTATTTCATATTGAAGGAAGGCCTGTTCCACATAGACCTCTTTCACATGTTCAACTTCTATCTCCGTAATAAACTGAGTTTTAGCATTGAACTTATATCCGAACATCAGGACCAGCCGGTGCACGTCGAGGCCTCCATTATTGTAACTGCCATTGTCCAGTAATTGGTTATAGTCAATCTGGCCATAGCCACCAACTGTGAGCTTATTCTCTTCCTGCATCATTCGACCTGCAGTATTGGTCAGCTCCTGCGCATGGATCCAAAAAGGCAGTAACAACACTCCGGTCACTCCAAGCATCATCCTTCTGATTATCTTCATCATTCCCTTTACTTTTAAGTTGTGAGAATGCAAATCTAAAGCAAAAACACTGAGGGAATGCAGTTTACATTCCAGATGAAGATTCATTCTAAATAATAGAATGTCGCTACAGAATGATAATCTGACACTTAGAGCACATGTTAAAATGCCTATTTAGAATAGAATACCTACATATGGGTATGCCCCAGGGGAAGTCCGCTTAGCCTTCTTCAGCAACCTGAATGGGGTAGCGTTCAAAAATCCTGGCGACCAGTTCAGGAAGTCCTGCTGCCCGCTGATCCGGATCGTATTCAAGCTCACCAACGGCAGCGCAGTGCCAGATATGCTTCATACTCTGATTATCGAACATATCCACGGCAATTGCTCGCTCCAGATAATTGTATACACCTGAATAACCAGAACCAGAGGCGGCCTGACGATGATACACAGTGATTTTTATGGAAACATCTCCCTCCTTCTCCGCAAAACTCAGTCCCCTCGTCTCAATCTCCTTGGCGAAAGCCACCCTGATGCGTTCCAGTTCCATACCGGTGATGGTCTTTTTATTACCCTCGCTAAATTCCATAAAACTATAGGTAGAATATTGATCAAAGGTGGCTGAATCATCAATATCTGAATATAAGCGTACGGAGGGTCCACAGGCGCTTAGAACTACGCTAAGGATGAAAATTGGAATTAAATTACGGGCCATATCTGTTTCAATAAGTTCAGTCGTAAAAACACAAATACTGTGCCACAGAAAGAAGAGATTACCGCACCTTGAATTCCAGGCCTGTTAAGGCCTCAGAAACAACCCAGAGTCTGTCAGCCGTCTCATTGTTAACCAGTTTTTTGCTGGGAGAATCTTGTACAGGCCAACCTTGCATTTTCAGTAAGCCTCCCGGACCAAAATAGGCCCCCTGCTCTACTCCATCTACAGTGGCTGCATAAAGGGAAGGTAGTGCTCCCTTCTCCCCGGACTGGGCTACTATCTTGTTGATCAGATTCATGGCTTTAGCTCCGAGCTGCTTACCCTCCATCCTGGCACTCTTGGCCTGGAGCTCCGTATCCGCATATCCAGGGTGGGCAGCAGCAACTGTCACGCCACCTCCGGTCTCAGTCACCCTCCTGGCCAGTTCACGAACAAACAGAAGGTTTGCCAGTTTGCTCATGCCATATGCACCCCATTTCTTGTAGCCCTGTTCCCAATGAATATCTTCGAAACGTATTTCCCCAAAGTAATGAGCCAAACTGCTAACCTGGATTACCCTTGATCCCTCTGTTTTAGACAGCAAAGGCCAGAGCCTGGCAGTGAGCGCAAAGTGTCCCAGGTGATTAACACCAAACTGCATCTCAAAGCTATCCTCCGTCCTGTCGTAGGGTATAGCCATTAATCCCGCATTGTTAAAAAGCAGATCCAGCTTCTTATGTGCTGCTGCAAACTTCAATGCAAACTGCTCCACCGATTCCAGGCTGGCCAGATTCAGATGCCATACTTCAGGGTCCGCTGCCACTCTGTTATTCATTATTTTTTGTCTGGCCATTTCCCCCTTTTCCTGGTTCCGGCAGGCCATGATCACTTTTGCCCCTTTTAAGGCAAGTGCCTTTGAAGTATTGAATCCCAGTCCACTGTTGGCTCCGGTAACGATAGCTATTTTTCCATCCTGCTGCGGAATATCATCCACAGTCCATTTCTTTTTTCTCATATATTTTCAATTTCCCAATAGGGTAAACTGCTCCCTATGCATCTTATTCGTAAAGCGCGTCGAATATAACACTAAAATCAAATAAAAATGAAAACTAAAGAAAGAATCAGGAGCATTTGGATGATGGCTGCACTCTTATTCCTTGGCGCCACACTTTACGCCTTACCGGGACATGATGATGAGCTGGCCGACACCATAAACTTCAAGGCCTTTTATGGCAAGGTCATTGATTCCAAAACAAACATAGCGCTTCCTTTTGCAACAATCGAGGCTCTGGGAAGCAACTCTGCAACCGTCACCAATATTGATGGCGAATTCATCATTAAAATTGATCGGAAAGCGGAAGTATCTCAATTGAAAATCTCTTATATCGGATTTCAAAACAAAATTCTTGATCTGGAAAATTTTTCAGGAGAAAAATCCTATAGAGTGAAACTGGAGCAGAGCTCCATTCAGTTGAAACAGGTGACCATTCGACCCAAGGACGCCATGGAACTTATAGTCGATGTACTGGCCAATATAAAGGCCAATTACAGCGAAGATCCGATGATGATGCGAGGATTCTACCGGGAGACCATCCAGAGAGGACGTAATTATGTCTCCATTTCGGAAGCTATTATTGATATTTATAAGGGCAGCTATGTCAACGAATACCAGGTGGACCAGGTGAAATTATTCAAAGGGCGAAAGAGTGCGGATGTGGAGCGGATGGATACAGTCCTTTTTAAAGTTCAGGGTGGACCCAATACCACAATTCTTATGGATGTGGTGAAAAATCCCTATATCCTGCTCTCCGAGGAGTATCTTGATATTTATGATTTTCGCCTCTCGGATGTGATCTCCATCGACGACAGGCTCCACTATGTGATCTCCTTCAACCAGAGGGACTATGTGGATGAACCTTATTACAAAGGCCGCCTGTATATTGAGATGGACAGACTTGCCATTTCAGAAGCTGAGTTTGAGCTTAATGTGGAGAACCAGGATCAGGCAGCAAGGCTCTTTATCAGACGGAAGCCCATGGGTATGAGTATTATTCCCGAAAGAGCTGCCTACCGGGCCAAGTATACTATTGAAGACAACAGGTGGTATTTCTCTTATGCTCGTGCAGAAGTAAAATTCAAGGTAAACTGGAAAAAGAAATTCTTCAATACTACCTATTCAACCATGTCTGAACTGGCCATTACTGACCGGACCTATGAAGGAATTGAGAAATTTGCCGGCAAGGAAAGATTTAAAAGTAATGATATCCTGAATGAGAAGGTATATATCTTCTTTGACCAGGGATTCTGGGGAAGTTACAATGTGATTGAACCTGATCAGTCCATCGAGAGTGCCATCCGAAGGCTGAACAGAAAATACCTGAAACGAAGTGAGGATGTTTAACAAGCATCTATCTATATAGCTCAGAGCACTGTCTGTTGGAATTGTGTAACTTAACCATCCCTGTACAAGCCACAAAACAGACAGTGCTTTTTACACATTACAATGATCCTGAAAGAACAACAGCAACTCAGAAAAATCCAAAAAGGAGATATAGCATCCTTTGAGGCTCTTTTTCACCACTACTACAGCGGCTTGTGTGGATATTCAGCAAGCCTTGTAGGCATGAAGGAAGTAGCAGAAGAGGTAGTTCAGGATGTGTTCTTTAATATTTGGAAAAACAGGGAAACGCTGCGAATCAGGCAAAGCCTTCAAAGCTACCTGTATCGTGCAGCTTATAACAACTCCATGATGTACCTGAGAAAAATGAGACGGGAACATTTCATGGAAGATCTCTCCCGGCCGGAACCCATTATGGACGCTCCGGATCCTTCCCAGGTCATTCAACTGGACGAGGTATCAAATCTGATCTCTCAAACACTTGAAAGCCTTCCGGAAAGATGCAGGGAAATTTTCAGGATGAACCGCCAGGAGGGATTGAAATACAGGGAGATTGCCCAAAAGCTATCCATTTCAGTAAAAACTGTGGAAGCCAATATGGGGAAAGCTCTAAAAGCATTAAGAAACAGTATGGAGAGATATGAGCAGGAGTAAGGATATACAGATGGCCCGTTACCTGGCCGGGGAGATGACAATGAAAGAGGAGATCGCTTTTTTAAGTGATTTTGAAGAAAACCAGGATCAATTATCAGAATTGAAAAACATGGAAAAGAACTGGAAATATTTTGATCAGAATCCTTCTCAGAAGGACTGGGATTCCGGAAAGGCCTGGAGCCGGCTTCACCAGAAGCTGGATTCGGATGGCCTCCTGGACGATCAGGTGGTCAGACCGGAAAGGAGCAGATTCACTCCTCTACTCAGGATAGCTGCATCCATTGCACTGGTTCTGGCCATTGGAATACCCGCACTCTATTATGGAGTGGTCCGGGATAACCCGGAGGATAGCATCAGACATCACCTTGCTGAAGAGGGCGTGGCCACTGTGGATCTGCCCGATGGCAGCAGGGTCTATCTCAACAAAGGATCGGAGATCTCCTATTCGGTAGCTTTTAAGATTCAGAGAGCTGTTGAGTTGAGCGGAGAAGCCTTTTTCGAGGTTATGTCAGATCCCCAAAACCCATTTACAGTTTCTTCCGGAGAGATGGTTGTTACTGTCCTTGGAACCTCATTCAATGTGAAGCAGCTTGATAATCCCTCAGATCTTGAAGTTTATGTGAAAACCGGGAAGGTCAGGGTAGCCCTGGAAAAATCTGAGCAGTACATTCAACTGGAACCTGAAGAGTTCGGCCTTTTAGAAAGCAGGAAACTCACCAGCTCGATACAGGAAGATCCGAATTATATAAGCTGGAAAACAAAAGATTTTAAATTTGTAAATTCAGCGCTGATTGAGGTTCTTCAGGAACTGGAAGAATCTTATCATGTGGATATTCGTACAGAAGATATCGACCTGTCGGATATGAGGATTACC